>Ga0206959_10194_pt1 | contig 16684 bp, 10 predicted proteins | sample Alteio_BWOrgHeat_31_FD_152971 | JGI IMG/M metagenome (GOLD analysis project Ga0206959, IMG submission 152971) | Enriched cells from forest soil in Barre Woods Harvard Forest LTER site, Petersham, Massachusetts, United States -... | ecosystem: Environmental > Terrestrial > Soil > Temperate forest >...
GCGATTCGCTCGCGAACCGGCAGGCCAATGCCCGTCAGAACATCGCGAGGGGTGGCGGCGGAGTTGGTTCTAACGGTGGAAGCCGGGGACTTTCCGGAAACAACAGAAGTCCGGGCGGTGGCGGCATAGGTTCAGGCGCGGGCAACAGAGGAGGCTCGAACGGCCTCTCCGGGCGCACTGGCGGTGGCGGCGGCGATCGCATTGGCAATCGACAGACATCGGGAGCGGGTTCGAGGTCCTCAGGCGCATTCGGAGGATCCAGCGCTGGCGGCGGTGGGGCGCGGGCCAGCGGTTCGCGTGGCTCGTCGAGCTTTGGTGGTTCCCGCGGCGGCGGCGGTGGTGGTTCCCGCGGTGGCGGTGGCGGGGGAAGACGCCGTTGAGCGCCAGATTGAAACACATCATCGAGGAAAGATCCATGAAACCCATGAAACAGAAGATCCTGATCCCGGCGGTCTTGATTGCATCAACATTGATTCCGACTCCGATGGTTTTCAGAGCCGTGGCGCAGCAGGCCGCTCAGAAGACGTTTGCCACACCCGAGGATGCGACTGCGGCGCTCGTCAAAGCTGCCGGTGATTTCGATGTGCCTTCTCTGACTGAAATTCTCGGTCCGGGCAGCAAAGATCTTGTGGCTTCCGAAGATCCGGTCGCCGACAAGGCACGGGCGGCCGATTTCGCCAAACTGGCTGGTGAAAAGCAATTGATCAGTGTGGATCCGAAGAATCCAGGTCACGCAGAATTGGTGGTCGGAAACGATGAATGGCCGCTTCCGATTCCACTGCTCAGACACAACGGAAAGTGGTCTTTCGACGCGAATACCGGCCGAAAGGAGATACTGCTGCGCCGGATCGGCGAAAACGAACTCGATGCTATCGAAGTCTGCCGCGGCTACGTAGACGCTCAGCACGATTACGCTTCGGAAAAGCATGACGATGCGCCGTACAACCAGTATGCGCAGCGCATCATCAGCACGCCGGGAAAACATGACGGGCTCGCCTGGCAAAATCCGGATGGCACGTGGGAAGGCCCAGTTGGAGAAGCCATTGCCAAGGCGCTGGCGCAAGGCTACGACGAGAATCCGCAGCCGTACCATGGCTACTACTTCAAGGTTTTGAAGGGTCAGGGGCCCGCCGCCTTCATGGGGCAAATGGACTTCGTGCTGCAGGGGGTGATGATAGGCGGGTTCGCGCTTGCCGCCGCCCCCGCCCAGTACCGCGTCACCGGGGTCAAAACGTTCATCGTAAGCAACGAAGGAAACGTATATGAGAAGGACCTTGGTCCCAATACTTTGAAAGCCTTCAAAACGATGGACACTTACAACCCCGACAAGACATGGCGTCTAACCGAAGACGAGCAGTAACCGGCCGCGCGAGTTTAAAGGTAGTGAAAGGAAGTTGTTATGAAATATAAGGCGTACGGCGATTCAGCCAGAATCCCAATCCTGAAAGCCGTCTCTATCCTGGCGCTCTCATTATTGAGTTCTGCAGCTTTCGCTCAGGACAAGGCGAAAGGGATGATCAAGGCGCGAAACGGTAACACGATTATCCTGCAGGCGCCGGGGTCGGACAGTTACGTAAATGTGATTCTGGAAGACACCACAACCGTCGGTCAGAACGAGGGTGTATTCAAGGCCCGCAAGAAGAACATGTCGATGGCCGCCCTCATCCCAGGTCTTGAGATTTCGGTTGAAGGCCGCTATGACGAGAACAGAATGCTGGTCGCGAAGTCGATAAAGTTCAACGGCAACGACCTGGAGCGCGCTTATTCCGTTCAGGCTGGTTTGGCTGAAACCGAAGCCAGATCGAAAGAAAACGAGGCTAAGGCCAGAGAAAACGAGGCCCGATCGAAAGCAAATGCGGAAGAAGCGGCCAAACATGCAGCAGAGTTGGCAAAGCAAAATGCAGCGCTAAAGGAACAGAATGACGCATTAGCAAAACAGGAGGCCAAACTGAAAGAACACGACGCGAAGATCGCGGCTAACAAGGTTCTGATTGAAGCCAACACAGCACGCTTCGGCCAACTCGACGACTATTATATTTATGATCGCGTCACCGTGCTCTTCGGGAATGGCAAGACCGGAGTGGATCCGCAGTACATCCCTCAACTGCAGGCGTTGGCAGAGAAAGCCATAACGGTTGAAGGCTATATGATCCAGGTGCAGGGTTTCGCCTCAGCCTCCGGAAGCGTCGCTTTGAACCAGCGGCTAAGCGCAGAGCGCGCCTCAGCCGTTACCAATATCCTGTTGCAGCAGGGTCACGTACCGCTGTCACGTATGCTTGCCCCGGGCGCAATGGGCGAGAGCCAGGCAAAAGAGACGAAAAAAGCCAGCGACGAAGCGGAAGATCGGAAGGTAATGGTTCAGGTCCTGCAGAATAAAGGTGTTGCAGGAATCCAATAGCGTTCTTAAGACTGTTTCTTCAGATTCGTCTCAAACAGTTTGAAGATCCGCTTGTACTCATCGGCCCAGCTGGTGGGCTCACGGAAGCCGTGGTCTTCCACCGGGAAGACCGCCAGATCCCAGTTCTCCTTGCGCAGTTCGATCAACCGCTGCACCAGGCGGACCGTGTCGATGAACTGCACGTTGGTATCGACCATACCGTGGCAGATCAGCAAGGCGCCTTTGAGCCCCTCGGCGTAGTAAATTGGCGAAGATTTCTTATACGCTTCAGTATCGGTCTGCGGCTGATTCAGAATGTTCCCTGTATAGTTCTGGTTGTAGTAAGCCCAATCGGTAACCGGACGCAGGGCGGCGCCCGCGGCGAAGACGTCAGGTTGAGTGAACATCGCCATCAGTGTAATAAAACCGCCATAGCTGCCGCCATAGACGCCCAGCCGTTTTGCGCCGGCTCCCTGCGCGGAGACCAGCCACTTCGCGGCATCCACCTGGTCGTCCAGATCCTGTCCGCCCATGTGCCGGTAGATCGCGGTGCGCCAGTCCCGTCCGTAGCCTCTCGAGCCACGGTAGTCGATATCGAGGACCATGTAACCGTGCTCCATCAGGAAATGATGGAACAGGTATTCGTGGTAGTAACCGCCGGCCCACCAGCGATGAACGTTCTGCGTATAACCGGCCCCATGGACAAAGATCACTGCCGGGCCGCCGGGCACGAAATTCTTCGGCTTATAAAGATGGCCGGGCACTTTAACGCCGTCCCGCGCCGGGACTTCCACGATGGGCGCTTCGATCCACGGATACTGACTGAATTCGGGCGCGGGCGATATCGTCACCCTTTTTTCCTCCAACATCGGCTGGTTAGGCTGGATGTAGAGTTCAGGAGGTTTGGTAGTGAACGAGTACACATCGGCGAACAGCTTTTCATCTGGCGAAATCGTGATCGCGTGATTTCCAACGGCCTTGGTGAGACGCGTCCGGTTCGACCCATCCGCCTTCATGCTCCAGAGATGCCGCTCATACGGGCTGCCTTCACTGGTGGTGAGGTAGAACGTCGATTTGTCATGTGAGAGGGCGACGTTGTCGATTTCGAACTTGCCCAAAGTAAGCTGTTTCGGCGCGCCGCCATCGAAACTCGCGGCGTAAAGATGATTGAATCCATCGCGTTCGGAGGTGTAGTAGATGGTCTGGTTATCCCCCAGCCAGCCCACGCCGCCGCCGGGGCTGGCGAGCCACGCGGCATCTTTCTCCTGGTCTATGACGCGCGCCTTTGCTGTCGCGAGGTCGAGGGCAAATATCCAGCACTGTTTGTTATCGGCCGAGCGGGAGGCGAATACGGACTTGCTTCCGTCGGGCGAGAACAGGACTGTCTGTCCTCCAAAGTTGTTCGTGCAACTCGCGCTGTCCTGCAATTGTGCCGACGGAACACCAACCTCGCCGTGATCTACATTTTTGGTCTCGCCGGTGATCACATTGACTACGACCAGACGTCGTTGGTTGACGGCGTCTCCCACGCGGGGCCGCCCGTTGATCGGCTCCATGAAAGTCGATTCGGTCAGCCATTCCGGAACATTGGAGGGCTTTGCGCCCCCGGCCGGCGGTTCGTTGACTAATGCGATGACGTACTTCCCGTCGGGCGAAAGCTGCATCTGCTGAACGGTCTGGCGCTGTCCAAGCGTCCACGGCTTCCGGGGATTGAACTGTTTCTGGCGTGATTCGGTTTCCTCGCGCTGGTGGGCCCGTTCGCGAACCACTTCGAACAACTCGCGCTGGTCTTTCTTGTAGAACTCCTGCGCGTCGGTTCCTTTCGGCGGACCGTCGCTGGTGACAGTCGGATTTCCACCGCCGCCGCGCCCGCCTCGTCCGCCGCCCGCGGGAGGCGCCGCTGCCGCCGCGCCCGCCGGGCGGATGTCGGTCAGTTGTTCGACTTCACCCGAATCGAGCGACATCAGATAGAGGTTGGAACCGCGAGTGTACGTGATGTGATGGCCATCGGGCGTGAAGCGCGGGTTCGTCTCCGCTTCGGAAGTACGGGTCATCTGACGTCTCTTGCCGCTCGCGTTTTCCACCACCACGATGTCCCCATCCTGCGAGTAAGCGGTCATAGTCCTGTCCCGATTCGTATCGGACTGCGCAGCTGGGGCAAGCCGCTCTTCTTCATGGGTGAGCCGGCGGAGACCGGAACCGTCACGATTCACAACCCAGGTGTCCAGCGCCGCGCTGACCGGATCTTTGGCTTCTTTCCATTGGAAGTAGATTTTGGCCGAATCACCCGACCAGCGAACCTGCGCCGGCTCGGTCCCAACCAGCGCCGAGCCCTTCATTATGTTGTCGATCGTCAGCGCAAACTTGCCCTGCCCGGTGGCAGCGACAACCAAAACCAGAGCCGCCGCACATGGCGGCAGCGCGCGGGACACGAATCGGTGCATAGGGAGATGATACTTGAGAGGGGGCGCACATGATTGAGGCGGTGCGGCGGAAGCTTTTGAGTCTTGGGGCGCCTCGACGGGTCGGCGTGGCCGTTTCCGGCGGCGCCGATTCCGTCTTTCTCCTTTGCGCCCTGCTCGAGTCGGGTTGTGCCGCGGCGGTCCTTCATGTCAACCACAAACTAAGGGATAAAGCCTCGGATGCGGATGAGGAGTTCGTGCGCAATTTGGCCGCCGCGCGGCAGGTTCCGTTTTGCACTATGGCGGCGCCGGTGGCTGTGGGTAATCTCGAACAGGAGGCGCGCCGCACACGCTATCGGTTTTTCAGCGAATGCCTGCTGAAATTCGCCCTCGACGCTGTGGCAACCGGGCATACGCTGGATGACCAGGCCGAAACCGTGCTCCTCCGGTTTCTGCGCGGCTCGGGCACTCAGGGTCTGTCCGGCATCCGGCCAATTACCTCCGACGGGATCATCCGCCCCCTTCTTGAATTGCGCCGGTCCGACATCCGGGAATGGCTCCGGTCCAGCAGAACTCCCTGGCGCGAAGACGCTTCCAATTTGTCTACCGATTTCGATCGCAACCGCGCCCGTCTTGAGACCATGCCCCAACTGGAGCGCGATTACAACCCTTCGCTGGCACGGACCCTGGCGGCCACAGCGGAATGGGCGCTGGAAGAGGAGGCCTACTGGGCGGACGAAATAGCGCACCTCGAGCCCGGCATCTTGCGAATCGAGCCCGAGACGGTGTTCTTTCAAAATGCGCCGATGCTGGCATTGCCGGTCGCTGTCCAGCGTCGATTGCTGCGCCGGGCCGTCGCCGCGGCTCGCGGATCTTTGCGCGGCATCGATTTCGACCATATTGAGGGCATCCGCGCGATGCTTTCTACCGAGGCGGGCAGCGGCCGGCTGCAACTCCCCGGGCTGGAAGCCTACCGCTCTTTCGACCAGTTCCGCCTCGGCCCGCCCGGCTTTGATGCCCGTCTGCCACGGAATTTTCAGCGGCAGTTGCAACTTCCCGGCCGCACCACCGTCTCGGATTACGCCTTAACCATAGATACGGAACTGGTTAACAGTTTCGACGTATATAATGGGCACAGGGATCTTTTGGACTTCGACCGGTGCCGTGAGCCCCTTTGGGTGCGGAACTGGCGTCCAGGCGATTCTTACTGCCGCCAGGGTGAACCCGGCGTACAGAAGATTAAGCAGTTGTTTCAGAAGTTTCGCGTACCTTTGTGGGAACGGCGCACGTGGCCGGTGATCGTGTCTGGGGACCCGCAGGACGAGACGTCGGAAAGCCTGGTGGTGTGGACAAGGCGCTTCGGAACAGCCGAACAATTCGCCGCGACAGAGGGCAGCAGGCGGGTCTTCACGATCAGGGAGATGGACGTCAGGGAAACGAGCGAGTCGAAAAAGGGTGCTGGAACGTCTAACGATTAAGAACGCACAGGGCGGTACAGGTGCGGAGGTATTGTGAACTCAAACGCTAAAACGGTTATTTTCTGGGTGGTGCTGGTCTCTGTGGCTGTCCTGCTCTGGGCAGTGGTGAAGACCGGCCGTGGCAAGCCCGACCGCGCACTGAACTTCAGCGAATTTCTGACCGAAGTGGATGCCGGCAACATTAAATCGGTCAACATTAACGCCAACGAAGTGAAAGGCGATTTCGTTAACGGCCGCGACAGTTTTCACACTGTCGTGCCTGCAAATTACCCCAAGCTTTATGACCTGTTGAACGACAAAAAGGTCTCCATGACCTTCAACGATTCCAACTCCAACGGCTGGGTATCCTTCCTCGTTCAATCGGCTCCTTTCCTTCTGATCATCGGATTCTGGGTGTTTATGCTGCGCCAAATGCAGGGCGGGAGTAACAAAGCCCTGAGCTTCGGCAAGAGCCGGGCGCGGCTGCACTCCACGCAGCAGCGTAAGGTCACATTTAAAGACGTCGCCGGCGTGGAAGAAGCGAAGGAAGAACTGCAGGAAATTATCGAATTTCTGCGCGAGCCGCAGAAGTTCCAGAAGCTGGGCGGGCGCATTCCGAAAGGCGTTCTGCTGATCGGCTCCCCTGGAACCGGCAAGACCCTGCTGGCCCGCGCCATCGCCGGTGAAGCGAACGTTCCTTTCTTTTCCATCTCAGGCTCTGACTTCGTCGAGATGTTCGTCGGTGTTGGCGCGAGCCGCGTCCGCGATCTGTTTGAACAGGGCAAGAAGAATGCGCCCTGCATTATCTTCATCGACGAAATCGACGCCGTCGGCCGTCACCGCGGCGCCGGCCTTGGCGGCGGTCACGACGAACGCGAACAGACCCTCAATCAGTTACTGGTGGAAATGGACGGCTTTGAATCCAACGAAGGCGTGATCCTCGTCGCCGCGACCAACCGCCCCGACGTGCTCGACCCCGCGCTTCTCCGCCCCGGTCGTTTCGATCGCCGCGTGGTTGTTGGACGTCCCGACGTCGGCGGCCGTGAAGCCATCCTTAAAGTTCACACCCGCAAGGTTCCGCTGGGTGACGATGTGGATCTCGCCATTCTTGCCCGTGGCACACCCGGTCTCGCCGGCGCGGATCTTGCAAATCTGGTAAATGAATCGGCTCTGAACGCGGCGCGCCAGAATCGGAAGGTCGTCATGATGATCGACTTCGAACTGGCCAAAGACAAAATCCTGATGGGCGCCGAGCGCCGCTCTCTCATCCTCACCGATGACGAGAAGAAGACGACCGCTTATCACGAGGCGGGGCACGCCGTTGTTGCCGACGTGATTCCCAACGCCGACCCGCTGCACAAAGTGTCAATCATCCCGCGCGGTATGGCGCTGGGCATCACCATGCAACTGCCGGTGGACGACAAGCACAACTACAGCAAGACCTACTGCGAAGACCAACTCGCCATACTGATGGGCGGCCGCATCTCGGAAGAGCTGTATCTGAACCAGATGACTACGGGCGCAGGCAACGACATCGAGCGGGCTACCGAAATGGCACGCAAGATGGTCTGCGAGTGGGGCATGAGTGAGTTGGGACCAATGAGCTTCGGCAAGAAGGAAGAACAGATCTTCCTCGGCCGCGAGATCAGCCAGCATCGCGACTACAGCGAGGAAACGGCTATTCGGATCGATGCCGAAGTGCAACGCATCGTCTCCAACGCCTACAACCGCGCCAAGGTCATCATTCAGCAGCACGCCGCGGCGCTGGAACAAATCGCGTTGGCCCTGCTGGATCGGGAAAGCCTGGATGGCGCCGAAGTTCGCGTCATCATAAACGGGGGCACATTACCTCCGATGCCGCCTTCCGGCAAAGCCGATTCCACTGAAGGCACGCAGCGCGTCCTCCGTCCTGAAACCGGCGCCCGCCGCCTGCCCGGACTTGAGGGCGAGCGTCCTCAAGTGGCGTAGATTTACCCTACACACAGGCGGCCCGAGTGGCCGCCTGTGTTCGTTTTTTTACCGCGCACAACGGCGACCCGAGTGGCCGCCTGTGTTCGTTTTTTTACCGCGCACAACGGCGACCCGAGTGGCCGCCTGTGTTCGTTTTTTTACCGCGCACAACGGCGACCCGAGTAGCTGCCTGTGCGCTTTTTTTGCCGCCCCGCGTCAGTTGCTTTTATCTTCTGTCTCGCAGACTTCGGAGATCCTGCAGATCGGCGTTCAGATTGTCCCGGTCCCGACGCGACAGCCGATTGTCGTTCACCACCCGCCGCAACGCGTCGACCACATCATCCAGTTGGCCGCGATTAAAATTACCCCGGGCGTAGTCCCGTTGCAGATCGTCCAGTTGCTGAAAGGTTCGATCCAGGCGGTACTCGTCGTTGCCTCTCCGAAATCCGGAACGCGCCTGGCTCAGGTCGGCGCGAACCCGCTCAAACAGACGGGCAAAACGATCGTCGGGCCCGCGATACCGGCCATCCTGAAGTAGCGGCGGCCGTGGAGGTGGTGGCGCGCCGTAACCTTGTCCGCTCCACATGATGTCGAACGTGTAGCCTTCCTGGCCATTTGGGGGATCTTCAATCAGAACAACGGCTGCCCCACGATTTCCGCGCGGGTCGCTCACCAGCGACTGCCGCCCACGCCCATCGATTCCACGAAAGTCAAAATTTCCCGGGTTCGGCGGCATCACGCTGTTGCATTCGAAGCGGCGCCACTGCGCTGGACGCCCCGAAAGATTTCGCAGGAAAGCGCGGTCGCCACGAATCTCGACCTGCGCTGCACCGTCCACCACCACTTCAATCGTGCACTTGCCGTTATTGGGGCCTCCGCCACCATGCATGGACGCGGTGCGCTCCACCACTTGCGCGCTTAATGCGCAGGCCGCCGTGATCATTAAACAACCGATTTTTACCTTCATCAAAATCCTCCTCGTCGCGTTGGACGCCTCACGATTATCTTCCGATTACACCGTGTCAGCCACTTTCCAATGAAATTCATTTCATCCGATACTGGAGGACAATGAAAAGGTATGTTTCTTATGATTCCAGGGCGCCTTGCGTTGCTGGCCGTGTTGCTGGCCGCGCCATCCGCGCTGCCCGCGCAGGAGATGTCGCCCGATGCGCTTTTTCAGGACGGCATCAATAACCTGGCGGCGAAGAAATTTGCGGAGGCGGAAGCCAGCTTTCGCAAGTTGCGTGCGGCGGAACCCAACAATGTTCGCGGGGTGGTGGGAGTCGGGCAAACGCTGATGGCCCAGGCAAAGTTCGGCGAAGCATTGCAATATGTCACGGCAGAGGTTGCGCGCGACCCAACCAACGCCAAATTGAATCTTGTGGTGGGCGATGTGGCCGCGCAGGCTGGCCAGATGGAGATCGCGGCTGTTCGTTTTCAAAGAGTACTGGATCTTTTGCGGGCCGATCCAAATGCCCCATCATTCTTCGTAAAACGAACTTCGAAACGCGCGCCGGAATCGGTCAAAGAACCGTACGCGGCTGCGATGGACAACTTTACCGGCAACGATGCAACCCCCGCGGGGCCCGGCGGTGTCTACCTTCGGCTGGCGGACGCGTTTCTCAGAATGGGCGACGGACCGCGAGGTATCGCCGCCCTGGAGAACGCCCGGCGTCTGCTGCCGGCGGACCCGGCGATTCTGATGGATCTGGCCATGGTCTACGAAATGACTCGCGACGGGACGAAAGCTCTTGCCGTATACCGTGATCTTCTTAAAGTCCAGCCCGATAACGTCGCTGCTCTCAACAACGGGGCATACCTCATGGCCGAATCGAACGGCAATATGGATGAGGCGTTGCGGAACGCTATGCACGCCGCCAGGCTGCAACCCCAATCGCCGGAAATTATCGACACACTTGGCTGGGTGTACTTCAGGCGAAAAGAACTGGCCGATGCTTTCGCAGCCTTCGCAAAGTTGCTGCAGATCAGTCCCGGCAAGCAGACGTATCGGGATCACATGAAGGCCACGCTCGCCGTTGTGCCGGACAAATCGCCCTTGATGATGGAACTTCGACAGATGATCAACGAGCCGCCGGGTGAGGAGAATAACCGTGCGCTGACCGAGCTGCTCGCAAGAATGACCGCCAGGTAAAAGTAAGCGCACAGATGGCCACTCGGGCCATCGTTGTGCGCGGCAAAAGTAAGCGCACAGGGTGATCACTCGGGCCATCGTTGTTCCCGGTAAACCTAAGCAATTATGTCGTGGATGACGTTTCCGGCTACGTCAGTGAGCCGGAAGTCGCGTCCGCTGTACCGATAAGTGAGCTTCTTGTGATCGATGCCCATCAGATAGAGAATCGTGGCGTGAATATCGTGCACATGAACCGGATTCTCCTGGGCTTTGAAACCGAATTCGTCGGTTGATCCATAAATGGTTCCCGCCTTCACTGCGCCCCCGGCGAGCCACATCGTGAAACCAAACGGATTGTGATCGCGGCCGCGCTTCACGTTGCCACCGCCGCCCGATGCCCCAACTTCCCGCACTGGCGTCCGCCCAAACTCCGAGCCGCAGACCACCAGCGTATCCTTCCAGAGCCCGCGCGATTTCAAATCCTTCACAACCGCGGCAAAGGGTTGGTCGGAATTATGGCAATTCTCTTTGTGCGCGTAGATGTCCTGATGCGCGTCCCACGGATCCCCCTTGGAGTAGTACACCTGCACCATGCGAACGCCTTTTTCCGCCAGCCGAACCGCAGTCAGACAGCCGCGCGCGACGAAGCCCGGACCGTATAGATCGAGCGTCGCCTGAGATTCTTTGCGGATGTCGAAAACCTCCGGCGCCTCGGTCTGCATCCTGTAGGCGACTTCCATCGATTTGATGGCCGCCTCGACCTGCATGTCGTCCCCAGTCTGCTGGTTTCGGATTTTTTCGATATTGCCCAGCAGATCGAGCTCACGTCTCTGCTCCGTGAGGGTGAAGCGCGGGTTATTTACATAGCTGACGAGCTTCTTTGGGTCAAAATTCTTTTCAACGACGACCTTCTTCGGCGTCTTGTCGTCGCCCATCGGGGCCGGTGGCTCATCGCCGTTATCGATCTTGTTAGAAATGTAAGTCCCCTGATAAATGCCCGGCAGAAAACCGTTATTCCACAGAGGTGGGCCGACGGTTGTGGGAACATCCGGACACAACACGACATAGCCGGGCAGATTCTGGTTCTCCGTACCCAGGCCGTAAGTGATCCACGCGCCCATCGATGGACGCCCCGCCTGGTTCGCACCCGTGTTCATCATCAGGCACGAAGGTTCGTGGTTGGGGATTTCGGTATAGACGGATCGGACAAAGCAGATATCGTCCACCACTTCGCCAATGTGGGGCCAGAGTTCACTCACCTCCATGCCCGACTGCCCGTACTTCTTGAACGTAAATGGCGACTTCATCAGCGCCCCGGTTTGACGCTCGGTCTTGAGTTCGCCACCGGGAAGCGGTTGGCCGTCGTATTTTTCCAGCGCCGGCTTGTGATCAAACGTATCGACTTGCGACATGCCGCCGTTCATAAACAGAAAGATCACGCGCTTCACGCGCTGCGGATAATCCAGCGTGGCCGCGCCCATGCTCGCCACCGACCCATCCGTCCCGGTGAGCGCGCCCGCGCGGGCCAGCGAATTTTGCAGCATGCCGGCGAAGGCCATCATGCCGAAGCCATTTCCAACGCGCCGCAGAGCCTCCCTGCGGGTAACCGGATTGCGAGATTTGTGATTTGACATCGAAATCCTTTAGTTAATGAACAGAAACTCGCTTGAGCTAAGCAGCACTTTGGCGTAACGCCCGAGCGGAGTAATCTCGTACTTCACGTCCGCGTTCTTCGCGCCTTTGCCGAAGCCAGGAACTCCGTTCATCATCGCGTTTCCCATATCGTCGTTGTCGCCATCAGGCTTTGCCATATCGGCAATGGCTTCCACAGTGGGCGGAACAGGCTTTACATCTGCCGCGATGCCAGTAGGAGTGGCTTCGCCAGGTTTCGCTGTCTGCGTCACCGGCGCAGCTTTCTTTTTGCCTTCTTCGTACTCGCGCATGGGCTCATCCCGCAGATAATCCACGCCCAGCTTCAGTTCTTCCGCGGTCGGTTCGCGCAGGTAGACGATCTGATAGAGCTTTCGAATACGCGCTGGGTTATCCGGCTCCGCCGCCGCACGTTTGGCCAGTTCTTCAGCTTCATTCTGCATGAAGTCGCTGTTCATCAGGAACAGGCGCTGCAGCGGCACGGTGGTCACGAATCGCTTTTCCGCGCTGATCGAAGGTGTTGGAAAATCGAACAACTGCAGGTAAGTGTCCAGTTTGTAGCGGCTCACGCGCCCATAGACCGTCCTGCGCATCATGCCGGGAGCCAGTTCCGCGGAAGGCCCACCCATCGCCGGATCCAGATTTCCGGAGACAGTCAAAATGCTGTCACGAACTTCTTCCGCTTCCATGCGGCGGCGATCGAAACGCCAGTACATCCGGTTGGCCGGATCTTTTTTCGCACTGGCTTCGTCGTTTTCCGTGCTGAGCAGATAGACGGAACTCAGCATGATTTGCCGATGCAGCTTCTTCATCGACATACCATCTTTCACGAACTGGCTGGCAAGAAAATCCAATAACTCCGGATTCGTGGGCCGTTCCCCGGCCTGGCCGAAGTTACTCGGCGTATCTACAATCCCAGTGCCGAAATGCTCTTTCCAGATGCGGTTGACAATAACCCGCATCGCGAGCGGGCTGCTGGTGATGTCCTCAGCCAGTTCCAGACGGCCGCTGCCTTTGGCAAAAGGCTTCGGCTCCCCGTCCGAGAGCACCGTCATGAAATGACGCGGCACCGGATCGCCCAGATTCATCGGATTGCCGCGAATGTGCAACGGAAGGTCGGTGATGTTCTTCGTTTCCGTCACGCCGTGGACGTAGCTCAATGCCGGTTCCAGTTTCTTCTTCTGGTCGTCGATATCTTTCTTCAGGGCCGCGATCTCGCCCTGGCCAGTGACGCCGACCCGCGACTCCAAACCCCAGCCGCGGAACAAAAGCACGCCCGGCTTTGGACCCTTTTTGTCCGTGCCCGGAATATCCATCCCATCGCTGATCTCATGCTGGAACATCTCGGTCCAGAATTCGCTCTGCGGCTCAGGAAGCGTCTTGAGTTCCAGACCGCAACCGGGACAGAAGTCATCGTTCGTAATGAACTCGTTGGGCTTATTGGCAAACTTCTTTTTCTTCGTGCCTTCGAGGGCTTTCGCTCGAATGATTTCGTTCTCTTCTTCGATATCTTTCTTCGCGATCATCGCCCGTTCGATGTCGTCCTGGAATTGCTGCGCCAGTTTCTTCGCCTCGTCTGCCTTGCTCTCGGGGCGCTTCATCATGGCCTGCCACGCCTCTTTGTACTTGTACTTCTCCGAGGGCTTTTCCATGTAGCGCGTCCACCGGTCAAACAACTCGTAGTCCAGCTTGCGGGCTTCCACCACAGCGTCTTTATCTTTTTTCTGCGGTCCCGCGACTTCCCATACACCGTTGAGATAGTTCGCCGATTCCAGCGCCAGCCGCTCCGCCAGCTTCGAACCCAGACTCTGCTGCAGATCCTGCATCTGCTTCTGCTTCTTCTCCACGTCGTCCTGCATCAGCTTGAATGTGTCGACCACGGACTGCGGCGCCAGGGGATATTCGTGATACTCGGTGTCGCGGAAAACACCTGCCAGTGAGTAATAGTCTTTCTGCGGGATCGGATCGTACTTGTGATCGTGGCACCGCGCGCAGCCAACAGTAAGTCCAAGGAATCCGCGCGTCACCACATCCACCCGATCGTGACGCTCGTCGGCTCGGGTCACTTCCACCGAACCGTTATCGAAATACCACGGACCAAGGCCCAGGAAGCCGGTCGCAGGCAGCATCTTGTAGCGGATTTTTTCGTCCAGCAAATCGCCCGCAAGCTGCGCCTTGATGAACATGTCGTAGGACATGTCATCATTCATGGCTTCGATCACCCAATCGCGATACAGATGCGCATTGGCATAGGGAAAGTAGCCGCGCGGGAAAGGGTTCAGGCTGCGATAGTCGTCTTCACCGAAGCGTGCGATGTCGAGCCAGAAGCGCCCCCAGCGTTCACCGTAGTGCGGCGAGGCCAACAAGCGGTCTACAACTCTTGCGTAAGCGTCGGGGGTGGTGTCCTTTTCAAACGCCGCCAGTTCGTCGATCGTCGGCGGCATGCCGGTCAGATCGAGCGTGGCTCGGCGCAGCCAGTCGCGCTTGTTGGCAGCCTTCACCGGCTTCATACTTTCCTTTTCCAACCGGGCCAGAACGAAACGGTCAATCGGTGTCCTGGCCCACCTGGTATCTTTCACCACCGGCGGTTCGGAATTCTTCAGCGGGACAAACGACCAGAAATTACGCCGTTCCGGTGAGATAACGTACTGACCAGGTTTCGCGGCTGCCACAGTAACCGTCGTGGCAGGCCATTTGGCGCCGTCTTTGATCCACGCCGCCAGATCGGAAACTTCCGCGTCTTTCAGCTTTCCGCCCATCGGCATTTTGAACTTCGGATCGCCTTGACGAACAGCTTTGATCAGAACACTGTTGTCCGGGTCGCCCGGGACAATCGCCGGTCCGCGCCCGCCGCCTTTGAGCATGGCCTCGCGACTGTCGAGCCGGAGTCCGCCGAGTTGAGAATCCTGGTGACATGCGTAACAGTTGGCGGCGAGAATCGGGCGAATCTTCGACTCGAAGAAATCCGGCGGCAGGCTCTGGGCAACAGCAGGAATCCCAGCTGCCAGCCCGAAGACTATAATGCCTTTGAATCGAAGCACTTTCAGAGATTGCATGTCACTATTCAGTTTACGCTCTGACCAGAGCCGTTCAATAGCCCTTAATGGGCATTGCGGGACGTCAGCCGATTGCACAGGATGGTGTTTGTGATCAATAAGTTACAAGGGCTTGGGGTGCTGTTTCTGGCATCGACGCCGTTACTGATGCCAGCCGAAAAGCCAAAGGATCAGAAAACCGGCATTAAAACACCCGGCATCCAAATCCCCATCGCCCGGCTGAAAGCAGAGCAGGAATTTCCCATAACGCCCGGTGCGCGATGGCTCGCCGTCACCGCCCAGGTGGTAATCGCCCCCGGTAAAGCAGAAAATTCCATCGCCCGACTGGACGCCAAAGAGAACAAAGCAGGCGATCCGATTACGGGCTTCGGCCAGCCGTGCGCCGGCGCGGTTGAGGCCTTCAAATCGTGGTGGATTGCCAATTGCACACCGGGCACGCTGGTGCGGATGGACGGAAAGGATGGCAAAGTAATTACCGCTATTACAACCGGCCTCGCGAAGATTCCCAACGGAATCGCAGCCAGTGCTGACAGTGTTTGGGTTCTGAGCGACACGAAGACCACTCTTACCCGCATCGATCCGGACAGCAACAAAGTTGTCTCGGAGCTCCGCCTGCCGGCTGGTTGCAGCGGGCTGCTGGCCGCGGAGGGTGCGCTGTGGGTGCCCTGTCCGGCGGAGAACCGCTTACTGAGAATCAACACAGTCAACAATCAGGTCGAGAATCGCATCGAAGTCTCAGCGCAGCCGTCGGCCGTGGCGGCAGGAGAGGGCTCCATCTGGGTCCTCTGCCGCAAGGAAGGCAAAGTGGAGCGAATCGACCCGAAGACAAACAAAGTCGCCAAAACCATCGAACTGAATGTGCCGGATGCCGAAGGAGCAATCGCCGTTGGCGGCGGATCGGTGTGGGTGACCCAGACTGGATTTCCACTCACGCGTATCGATCCCGTCACCGACAAGGAACGCGTGGCGCAACAGTTTTCCGGCGAAGGCGGCGGCGCAGTCCAGTTCGGCTTCGGCTCCGTGCTGCTGGTGAACTCAAAGCAGGGTACGTTATGGAAGCTGGATCCGAAGCGGATCGCAGCAACCTTTGCCGAATAAGCCGTAAGATTGGAATACATGTCAGTAGCGATTCTGGAGCCGCACCGTAAGCGTTTCAGCCGTAATGAAGTTGACCGAATGCAGGATCTTGGATTCTTCGATTGCCAGCGCTGCGAACTCATCGACGGCGTGTTGATCGACAAATCCGGCCAGAGTCCCAGCCACGCGTACGCCCTCCGCAGGGTTTCTAACTGGCTGATTGGGATCTTTACAGTGGATCAGGTCCGGAGCCAATTCCCCATGGAATCTGCGCCAGCGGACTGGGAGTGGAATTACCCCGATCCGGATGTTGCAGTTGTTGCAGAGGACAAAGAGGAGTTCGGATCCCGGCACCCCCGAGGTGACGAGGCCGTTCTCGTCGTCGAAGTGGCCGATAATAGCATCCGAATGGATCGGACAACGAAGCGCGATCTCTACGCCAGAGCCGGTGTGCCGGAGTATTGGATTTTGGACATTTCGTCGCGGCAACTGATCCGCCACCGAAATCCTTCGAACGGTCGATACGGCGAAACAGTGACTCTAACTGAAACCGATTCCGTCGCCTGCGCCGCGCGTCCTGATCA
>Ga0206959_10195_pt1 | contig 16642 bp, 13 predicted proteins | sample Alteio_BWOrgHeat_31_FD_152971 | JGI IMG/M metagenome (GOLD analysis project Ga0206959, IMG submission 152971) | Enriched cells from forest soil in Barre Woods Harvard Forest LTER site, Petersham, Massachusetts, United States -... | ecosystem: Environmental > Terrestrial > Soil > Temperate forest >...
CGGCGGATATCGAAGAAGAGGTTACAAAAGCGCTACGCTTCACACCCCCAATTGGGAAATACGCGATACTCACAACCGCGAAGGCGTCCAGATACGCTCATGACAAGATTCTCGAGATAAACACTCGCCACAGGAAAAGTGGCAACTTTCTCGTTGATCTCTACCCGTGGGGTATGCTTTGCCGCCTTCTGCAGAAGTACGAGGATATCTGCGACAAATACTACAAAGGCGCCGCAATCACCGCGAGCAGCCGTGTAGGTTCCAAATCTGCAGTCTTCCAGGCAATAATCCAACAATCCTCTGCGATCACGCCCGTAGTCAACCTGACTGCTGACATCGACGAGGCCCGCGACGCTATTCAGGGGCGAGATTTTCAGGTCGGGCTACTTCTCCTCAATCGAATCTTGCAGCGAAACGCTGCCCAGACAATCAGCCCGCATGACCGTTTCCGAATCAGCTCGAATATGGGCTTTGCTGAGCTAGGGCTCAATCATCCAGAGATCGCTGGCGACCACTTCCTTCAGGCCTACTCGTTTAAGCAAGACGACGAGACAGCGCAGATAAACGAGGTTTTTGGGCGCGTCCTAAAGGGTGACCACGAAGTCGCTTATGAGAAGGCGAACGCCCTACTGAACCTCTATCCGGCATCTACACGCCTAGCGAGTTGCTGGGTAAATTCCGCTCCCTCGACTCTGTCGATAACTGACATTGAAACGCGCCTGTCTGATCAATTGCAGGCTGACGGTGAAGTCGCCCTCGCCATCGCTAGACGCGCATTGATGGAGCTCGAGAACGATAAAGCACTCCATCACGCGGAAAGTGCTGCAAAGGCCCTCCCGCAATCGCCCTATCCACCTCTGATGATCGCGCGCGCAAACATGGGCCTTATCATGCGTCGCGTCATTCGGATGGAGCAACCTGTTTCCGATCGATCAGAGGTAGAGGCCCGGATAGAGGAATGGATCAAAACCGCCATTTCTCTCGCGGAGAAAGAGACAAATCCATATGCGCAGTCTGAGGCTATCTCTCTTAGGGCCAGCCTCAGACTTAACCAAAAGAGGCTCGCAGAGGCAGAAGCTGATGCAGAGGAAGCCTTACGGCTCGAGCCAGAAAACCATGAACCTTTGATGCCCCTGTCTCTCCTGATGGAGATGACCAAGCGGACACAGGAATGCGTTGAGCTGCTTCAACGGGTATATCGCAAGAACCCTCGCCCAGAAGTTTCGTTCCTGCTGGCGAAATCGCTATTGCAAAGAAAGGCCAAGGATGACATCCAAACAGCTCTTTCGTTGCTATCATCCATCGACCTGACCCGGCTGCGACCAGAACTGCGCACGACCGTGGTTACGACGACGGTAGACGTGCTCAATCGAGAATCAACGCCGCAGCAAGCCAAAGACTATCTCAACTCGGTCACGCGCGCGATACCCTCCGCTCTTGTGGTCGTGACGTTGGGGCGTATTGCTCAATTTGAAGGAAACACTGAAAACGCCCTGCAATACGCCAAGCAGGCAAAATCCGAGATTCAGCCAGATACTCGCCCTGAGATCACCGGGCTGGTCGCTAGCCTCTTAAAAAGCTTGGAGCAGTACGAGGAGGCCTTGCCGCTGCTGCTGGATCTGTTTCGCTTCAACTATGAAGGTTTCGAGTGGGGACATCTACTGGATTGTGCTGCCAGACTTCATCGTGACGACGTTGTGATGGAAACATGCGACGAGCTGAAACGACGCGGCGAAGACCCTTGGGAGGTTGTTAGCTTCGAAGTTCAATACGTACAAAAGTATTCGCGTGAAAAAGCTGTACAGCGCCTCAACGAATTCTTGGCAAAGAATCCGGGGCATAAACTCGCGATTCTCACTCGCTCGATACTTGGTATGCAGTCCCAACAGCCGCAAATCATCGAAGCCGATCTCGACAAACTTCTTTCGGTTGAGGAACTCCCCGTTAACTACATCATTCCGATGGTTCTGGTGCTCCGTTTCAAAGGAGAGGGAGACCGCACTGTAGACTACGCCTACCGCTTCCTGCGCCTGCACTTCACCAACCTTGAGGCGCATAAAGCGATGATCATGAGCCTGATGCCAGGCGACCCAAGCATCACATTTCCTCCCAGCCTGGACGTTGTCGATACCGGTTCAGCAGTAGCTGTTTACGATGACCTCACCGGCTATATCCGCTGGTTCGTTCTCGAGGACACTGACAGCCCCAGTTCCGATTTCGAGGAAATTTCAACCAAGAGCGCCCTCGCTGCTGGCTTTGCTGCTGGCTTTATGGGAAAGCGCGTAGGCGAATCCGTCGTTCTGGCTGAAGGCACCATGCAGAACCGAACCGGCATTGTTCGCCAGGTCGTGCCAAAGTACGTTCGACGCTTTCAGGATTCAATGGCGGAGCTGCAGGTCAGGTTCCCCGACCAGAAGCTCGTCGAATCCATGCGAATCGGGACCACGAAAGAAGACACGGAAAAGGCGCTTCGGACGATTCTGGACTCCGTCAAGGAGCGTGAAGCAACCATCACCAGAATCCGTCAGGTATATGACGAACTGCCGATGTCGTTGCACATGTTCGGCGAGCGTTTCAATGAGAATGCCTACATTGCTCTTGCCATGCTGGCCCAGGAAGACGGCCAGTTTGTGAAATGCTCCTTCGGAACGCAAGAAGAGCGGACCGAAGCGGAGTTCGCGGTGAAAACAGCTTCCATCGTTGTCGTGGACATCACGGCAGTCGCCACGATACGCCTGCTGAATCTCGAGAAATTCTTTTTCAATCCTCGAAAACTTCGCTTCCGCATGACCGAGGGCGCCTTCAATGAGCTACAAGAAACACTTCTCGGCGATTTGTTCTCCTCTGGCACCAGTGCGACGATCAGCTACAACCACGAAGTGCCTTCTTTCGTGGAGCAGACGGCCGAGCAAAAAGCCGAACGCAGAATTCAGGAGCAGGCCTTTCTCGACAGGCTGAAGGCATCCGTTGAAATTGTTCCTACTATGCAGCTTTCTGCCGTCGAGCCTGACCGTCGTGAACCACTGGAACAGATGTTTGGCCAGTATGGTGCCGAGACTATGATGCTCGCCGCCGAGCCCGACAGCGTACTGTGGACAGACGATCTCATCCAGGGGCAGCTCGCCAAGAATGAATTTGGCGTGAAACGCGTTTGGACCGAAGTGCTGGTCGAACTGGCTGCGGCTTCGGGCGAGATATCCAAAGATGAACGAGACCGCGTCATGGCCTCCCTGATCGGCATGGAATACTCGGCGACTTACTTCGATAGTGCGGCTCTGCTAAAGGCGGTAGAAATGACCGCCCAAAGGCCCTGGCGAAACCCGCTGAAGCAGTTCGTTAAGATCTTCGATAAACCCACCGATAATGTGCAGACTCTGTTCGGAATCCTGGTTGACACGATCGCGCTGCTTTACCGGGAAGACCACCTCGCGGAGACGAAGTGCAGAGTCATTACCGCTTTCCTCGATGCTCTCTGGAACAACCCGCACTTGCGCGGGAATGTCTTACAAATACGTCGCATCAGTGAGCGTATATTTGGTCTCAATGTGGTTGGTCGGGAGCAGTTCGATACCTGCTTCGACAGCTGGCATCGCGGCAAGTCAGAAGGGCTGATCACGCCAAGGTGAAGAATGAGATTTCAATACAACCAACCTTGCCAGTGCGGCGGCAGCATTGCGTTCACGACGACTGGCGACAATCGTTTCCCGCCTGCCCTATGTGAATCCTGCGGGCGTTCGGGCAACCTGATTGATCCCTTAAGCCCCAGCGTTACCGCCGACCGCCTAATTTACCGAAGTAAAGCTGAACTGGAGGCAGGAGATTACAGCGTGGCGATTCTTCTTGCCGCTATAGCCGTCGAAACGTTCCTTACGCAAATCTTCCTTAAGCTGAAAGGCATGGAGCATTACGCGTCAGGTTTTGCGTGGCCGGACGAGGCCCAGGAAGCGCTATGGGAGGAAGAGTATCCCCGTAGCGGAGGTTTCCCTGGGCCGGCCAATTTCATATCCAACCGGCTCGTCGGGAAGTCGTTCGATCAGTTCACCCACAACAACCCGACCGCACAATCAATCTTCGCTGCATTGCCCAATCCGAATAGCCTGCCGCTTTCCACGCTCTGCCAAACTGAGCTCTTCAGGAAAAGAAACCGCATCGCGCATTGGGGCTATGTCAACTCAACGAAAGGTGAGGCGGAGCGATGTTTCGCTATAGCTTTAGCAGTGGTTGGGATCCTCAAGGAGATGGATAGAATCCGCTACTCATAGGGCATCCGGTAGCGCCACTACGCCCGCATCGGATGAGAACGCAATCACACGATGGTATTTATCGCCGCTGACTGCGGGATACGCCCTGATTTCAGCCAATACTGAGGATCGTCGGGTGCCTGCAACGTATCTGTGGGCAGTGACATCCGCAAACTTTATCTCGACGGGAACACCGCTACCGAGTACAGACTTTCTCCGGGTGTCTATCCGTTCGTAGTTTATTGCACGGGACCGAATCCTTTTGTCGGCTGTACTGGTCACGCGGGACGCGACGACCACTTCGAATCGGTGCATTACACGGTCGCTATAGAAGCAGATCGGACTGGAGTGAAGCCAAGGGAGGATTTTCAAAGCTTCTTTCTTCTCGTACGGGAATCTATGACAACATGGGCGATTCTCAGTATTTTTCTTCATAATAGAACTGAACGGTATCCGGTGCCAAAATCCTCTCTTTTATGAAGACCGGCGGGAACCCCCATTTTTTGGTGGGGGCAGACGTGCAGCCTAATTGTCGCCTCACCTCTGCCTCAAGATTCTTGTCATCATAGGTAGGAGCGAAACGAACATACAAGGAGAGACCGATATTTGAACCACCCTGAGTCCCCCTGCCAATCGCTTCGTAGCGAATAACTGGGCCTGTATCTTTCCAATCACTCACGTGGTAATTGGTATAGCCTCCGCTCCCTTTGATGACTAGTTTGTTAGTGCAGTAACTTTGCGGCATTTGGTTATGAGAGCGTATCCACAGAAAGTCAAAGTGCTTCACATCATTGGCGTTCTCTGATAGGTAACCATCCGCCCGGTACCAAAATTTGCTTGCGCCGAAAGCGTATTCCTGACGAAATTCCTGCTCGAACACCGGGCATTTCGCTTTCACTGGATCTTTTGCCATCGTGATTTCCAGCCTCGCCTTGATTGTCGTAGCCACTCCGAACACCGGGTCGTCCCAACTCTCGTAGCCGTAACGCACCTGATAGTTGGCAGGGTTAGGGGCGACGTTGCCTGGACAGGTGGAAGCTGGGCAGCCCGATCCAATACAAACAAGCTTGCCGGGAGGACACGTTGGGAAAGTCTCATCATAAAATCGCGCAAGCGACCCAGCGCCCGTAACTTCGATGTTCCGGCTAAGCTCCCTGCATATGTACCAATCGCCTTGGCCGTCCCTCTCGACTCTTGGAAAGGAGGCAATCGGTCCGGAGTGAGGGTTTGGAACATGCGTTAATTCGAAGTCGACGGTGTAGATCTTTTCGTCGGAGCCAACGGTTCGCACGGAGCTGTAACCAGTAGGGCTTGTTTGTGGTAGTTGCTGACTGAATACAATGCATGGCGATGCGAACGCGCAAATTAGTGAAAATGCAACTCTCAGCATGCAAGTTCCTCGTAAGTGCTTGATACGCGCCAGTCTACACTTGTGTCGCAGTCAAATGTATAGCTTTCTGTTTCTCGTGGATGTTTTATATCAGTCGTTTCAATTCGCGGCGGTCACAACCGCTTCCATGCGGCTTCTTGGGAGAGGATACCGCCTAAGGCGGAAGGAGTCCTGAAGTTGATTCGGCCTGCTATTTCGTCAACCAGTTTTCCTGCCTTGAGGTCTTCTTGGCGAACGAGCTGGTCATTAGTTGATGATTAAATGCCAACTCACTCATGAAGAACAACCTGCGGTGTCCACCCAATCTGGTTGGCTAGTGGCCTGATCCCCGATTTCCGCACAGAACCGAGTACGATTTTCGTATTCGGGAAGGTGCGGAGCGATATCGAGAGGCAAGCACACGGAAGCGCAGATGATGCCGCGGTCAAGCAGATGGAGGCCGGCCGGAAGGCCGAAGAAGTGGCTCGCGAGGTGGGTGTGAGCGCGCACACGATCTATGCCTGGAAGTCGAAGTACGGCGGCATGGATGTGAGCGAGGCGCAGGAAGCCAAGCGGTTGCGGGATGAGAACGCACGATTGCGCAAGCTGGTCGCCGATCTGAGCCTGGACAAGGAAGCGCTGCGGTCTGTTATCGAAAAAAACGGCTGGAGCTCGCAGCGATGAAGGCCTCTGTCGAGCACATCCGAGCGAAGTTCGCCTTCACCGAACGGCGTGCCTGCCGCTTGTTATTGGTCCCGGTCTAGAGTTATCGCTACCAGCCGCGGCAGAACGACAATAGCCTGCGGGAGCATCTGATCGCGTCGGCTCGCGAGAAGCCGCGCTTCGGCTATCGGCGTCTGCATGTGCTGCTGGGCCGTGAAGGTCAGCAGGTAAACCACAAGCGGGTGCACCGGATCTATCGCGATTTGATCCAGCAACAGCACGAACTGGAAGGAACTGCGCTCTTTCCGAGCAGTCTGCAGCTCTGCAAGCCACTTGGTTAGGTTGCGTTTTGAGGTTAGTCTTAACATCAAGTCCCGCGAGTACCACCTGTCTTGGCCCCAGCCGGAATTCGCGATGAAGCCCTGGGCGTTGGTGACTTCAAAGCAACTGCTATCGACGTCGGCCGATAAAGACAATCAATACGGATACCGCTCAGACGCTCTAAACAGATACGAATATGCTCCCATCTCAGGCTTCGACGCCGGCGTGTATCCGAGAGCTGCGGAACTGAGAGACAGAGCAGCAGCCAGCGGATGACCGGCTGCGAGGCTCACAGCCGCACCTGTCAATGAGAAGGCAAGCGCCGCCGGTTTCTTCCACGCCTTTCGTGCCTTCTTCCGCAAATCGGCGCTCAAGTCATCAAGCTCGGACTGGCGCAGATCGAAAGCATCGACACGTTCGGTATCGCTCATCTTTGAAAGTTCCTGTGCGAAACGGCGAACGCTCAACGAATACCTGCGATAGGCCGCGAGGTTCTCTTTCCGATACGATAGAACCTCGTCGATGGGGACGCTTCCGACATCGACGCTGACGGTGGACATATCAAAGGCGATAACCGATCCCGTCGTGGGGATTACTTTGTGGGACAGCATTTCAGATAATGCAGCGACCGCGAGCGGGCGGTCCGTTACGGGGCTTAATTCAGCTTCCATCTTCGGCCCATACGAACGCAGAATTTGCGAGAGGAGAATCAGCACCAACGAGCGAACCTTTGGATGCATGGGGATCGATTTACCGTCTTCTGTTTCCTTGGCAAGGCCGCGTTTTTTCAATTCCTTGAAGAGCTCCGTGGCCAAGTCCTCATTGCCAAAATAACCGAGCCTCGACATAGACAGTTCATGGAACTCTGATTCAGCAGGGAGCGAATCCAGCCTCCCACATTCGATAATCTCGCGCATGGCTCCTGCGAGTTGAGCCGTTGCAGTCTCGTCGACGACGGTTTCCGGTTGAAGCATGTGCAGCAGGTTGTGTTGCTCGAGGCCTGCCACGACTGCCGGATCAAGGATGCGCGGTTTCTCCTTCAAATACTTTGGCACTAGAAGCGCCACGCCATCGAAAAACAGAATCAGATTTTTGACCCAATCGCCCCGGTCCCACATCGGGTTTGGGTAGTAGTAAGCGATCTCTTTCGTTACGGCTTCATTTGCCAAGGCTCACCTCGAAATGGCACAACAAAACGGAACCATGATACCGGTTGCCCCGTGCATTCGGATAATGAAGGCAGCCGGCCCGTCAGTATAGAGGCGACCAGGGGGGAGATGGGGAGATGGGGGGAGATGGGGGACAGGTCACTTATCCACCCATCTCGCTCTGCCGTGTCGGCACTCGTCCGATAAACCGGCTTCTCGGACAAGTGATTGCGGTCAATAAACCCCTTGCCGATTCCCAATGAGTACAAAATCGCCGAGTCACGCATCGAGCGACTAGCCAGAAGTCTTCGTCTCCCACAATTCCGGTCGAGTCACCGCTAGCCAAGATCGGAAGCGCCTCGCGCACGATGCCTAAGGAAGCGACGGTGCTTCTGCGAGGCGCTTTCGATTTGGGGGTGAGAAGGGAGCCGCAGGCGTTTGCCGCGGACGCGGTGATCCTGGGAGGGATTATGGATTTTGAATATGGTCCGGGGATAGAGTGAATCATTTTCCGAGCGGTCATCGGGAGCGATGGTGTTGATAAGCAGTGATGATGCGGATGCGCCGTCTTGTGTTGAGGGTTCGATGTGTCCGAAGAGAGCAGCTCAGATGACTGTGAATCAGAGTATGGACAGAGGAGCACGACGGCGTGCACCGAGCAAGTCCGGTGGCCGCGTTGGAAGCAGGTGTCATGAAGAATCGAGTTGTTCCAGATACAGCTGCGCGGCAGTAAGTCTTCGCGCCACGCGCATCGGTCCGCCGCAACGTGGGCAGTGCCAGAGTGGCGCGATCTCGGTTGGAGTCATCGGTGCGGGCTGGGGAATCGGAGGGCGGCTATCGTTGGCCAGCAGTGTCCGCGCCAGGGGCAACATTTGTTTGCGGAAGCGGTTGGCGAGCAAGCCGAAGTGGCGGATGCGCACGAAGCGCAGGGGGAGCACATGGAGGAAGAAGCGGCGCAGAAACTCGCTTGCGTGAAGTGTCATGATGCGCTGTTTTCCGCCGTGGGCATAGTCCTTGTAGCGGAAGGCGACCTTTTCACCGTCGAAGCCGAGCAGGCGGTGGTTGGAGATAGCGATGCGGTGGGTATAGCGGCCCAGATAGCGCAGTACATGCGCAGGTTCTCCGAAGGGCGGCTTGGCGTAGACAACCCACTCCTTATGGCGCAGTTTTTCGAGCAGTTCGGAGAAATGTGCCTGATCAGCTAAAGCCTTCGCGGGACCGCCGCAGTCGAGCAATCCCTTCCTGTAGAGCTGTTCCAGTCCATCGGAGAACTTGTTGCGGAAGACCTTGCGCAAGACCGGAATGGGCAGCAGAAAGCGTGGGTGGCGAATGTGAACCAGCGCCGATGATCGGCAGACAGGCCTCCGGCGGGAACCACACAGTGAACATGGGGATGGAGACACCCACGGCCACAGTACCCTGAGTGCAGAAACGACCGAAGTCGAGGTCTTCTATCGGTTCCATCCGCTGCACGGTTCCACCCTACAGATCCAACGCAGACCGAAACGGGGTGATGGTGCCGTGTCGGTATTGGATCGTACTGGTAGGCGGCTGAAGATCCCAACCTGGATGTTGTCGCCAGTCAGCGCCGAGATCCGTGTCGCTGAGCAAGCTCATTTGAGCAAAGAAGCACTTCTTTCACTTTCGACAGTTCTCGCAGTTCACACACGACGCAAGCACGATAACCTTCAGCCAACCGCAGCTGATGACTGCGAGGGAGGTCATCGTGGTGCAAACTCGAACTGATGGGCCTGATGTTCCGGCAAGAAGTCTCAGCAGTGCCCGTAAATGCGGTGGTACGGGCCGATCTCGTCGATCTGATGGCGCGTTGTCTGATGGCAGTATTTCAAGCCGAAGGAGGAAGGTCTGATGACAGAGCTTCTCTGCAGTCCCAAGATCAAGCCGGAGCACTTGGCTCGCAAGGCGATCGTCTACTTGCGACAATCGAGCGACAAGCAAGTGCGCCAGAATCTGGAGAGTCAGCGACTCCAGTATGAAGTGGCCGAAAGGATCCGAAGCCTGGGATGGAGGCATGTGGAGATCATCGATAGCGATCTTGGCTCTAGTGCCGGGATGGCGTCGGCGCGCAGAGAAGGATTTGAACGTGTGCTCAGTTCTGTGGCCCTGGGAGAGGTTGGAATCGTTGGCAGCCGCGATGCTTCGCGTCTGTCCCGCACCGACAAAGACTGGTGCCGGCTGTTGGAAGTCTGCCAGATCTTCGGGACCCTGATCGCAGACGAACAACAGATCTATGACCTGAACTATCTTGACGACCAGCTGGTTCTGGGCATCAAGGGAACGCTCAGCGTCGTTGAGCTGAAGGTTCTGCGGCAACGGATGTACGCAGGGCAGGAGTCGAAAGCGCGGCGTGGAGAGATGTTTAAGCGCCTGCCGGTTGGGTACGTCCTCGATCCGATGAGCAAAGTCGTCCTACACGCCGATCAGCGGATCTGCGAAGCCATTCGACTCGTGTTTCTGAAGTTCCGTGAACGGTGGAGCATACGCCAGACGTTCCAGTGGTTTCGCGATCATGATATAGAACTTCCGGCGAATCCGATTCGGGGAACTCGATTGGTCTGGAAGGTTCCGACACAAGCGTTAGTGCGCGACATCCTGGTCAACCCTTTCTATGCAGGCGCGTATGTGTGGGGCCGGCGGCCGGTCGAGACCATATTGGTTGATGGCCACCTGAAGAAGCGTCAGTGCGCCTTGCGTCGAGCAGAAGACTGCCGTGTGTTCATCCGCGATCATCATGAAGGTTACATAGACTGGGCCGCCTATGAAGAGAACCAACGAATAACGCGGCGCAATTCCGTAAACTGGCAGGGGGATGAGTCCATGGCCGCAATTCGAGCCGGACAGGGTCTGCTGGTTGGGCTTCTTCGTTGTGGTCACTGTGGCCGTAAGCTCCATGTTCGTTACTGGGGATCTCGCGGCACCCATGCGCGATATCTGTGCAAGGGCGAATTCGACGATGGTGGAGCGTATTGCATCGGATTCGGCGGTGCGTCCGTAGATCGTCGCGTGAGCAAAGAACTGCTTCAGGTGATATCTCCGCTGGGGGTAGATGCCAGCCTGCGCGCGCTCGAGGAGTTAAGCATAGGCGATGCAGCGCAACGCATAGCTCTGTCCAGTAAGCTCGAACAGCTGGAGTACGAAGCTAGGAAGGCGTTTGAACAATACGATTTTGTCGATGCCAGGAATCGCCTGGTGGCAAGCGAGTTGGAACGTCGCTGGAACGAGAAGCTGGAGGAAATCGCCAGGACGAAACACAAGCTCTCCGAACTCAATGGAATGCGATATGCCTTATCCAATGAGGAAGAAGCGCAAATCCGAGCGATGGGCGAGAACTTTTCCGCCGTATGGGAAAGCGATCAGTGTCCCCCTGTACTTAAGAAGATGATCTTCCGAACGGTACTTGAAGAAATCATCGTACGCACCGATGCGGCGAAAACAACTCTTCACCTCACAGTCCACTGGAAAGGCGGAGTGCACACTCAGATCGAAATGCAGCGGCCACGTCCAGCCACCGATTGTGCTACCCCGATGGAAGCTCTGGACATCATCCGCCGTATGGCCACGCGCCACGGCGATGACCAAATCGCTTCCGTCTTGAATCGTCTCGGCTATTTCACAGGCAAGGGAAAACGCTGGAATCAGATCCGTGTGGCCACTGCGCGACGAAACCACTCGATCGCGGGACAAAAGCGAGTATTACCCGATCCCGACCGAGTCAGCCTGAATGAAGCCGCCCGAATATGTGGCTTGAGCCACCGCACCATCGAACGACTGGCCGAGGCAGGACTACTGGAACGTGATCAGGTTACTCCGCGCGCTCCGTGGCAGATTCGTCGTGCTGATTTGAACACAGAACCAGTGCGGAGCATCATCGACCGGCTACGGCAAACAGGCAAGCTGGTTCTACGAGGGGGATGTACGGAAAACCAGACAACCCTATTCATTGAAAACGAAGGAGATGATAATGCCGGGCATCATGAGTGAGGGTGTAGCAACAGGTTCGATCCCCAGGTGTGCAGAATGGCGAGGAAACCGATCTCGGCACCGAGCCATTTGGGATCGGCTGCCACCTCTAATAAGGTCTGTGAGCTGGCCGAGAACAGCAGGTCGTGGAAGGCCGCGGGACCGGTCAGCGCAAAGACGTTGAGTTCATGGGGCACGGTGAACACAACGTGGAAGTAGCCGGTGTTTAACAGATCGCGTTGCTGTGCCTCGATCCATCGCTGACGAGCCTGGGCCTGGCACTTGGGGCAGCAGCGCGAGCGGCACGAGTTATAGGAGATGCCGGCTTCATAACCGCAGCCGTGACACTCGTCGATATGCCCGCCGAGCGCAGCAGTGCGGCACCGCGCGATGGCTCGGAACGCCTTCAGCTGTTGGTAGCTGACGCTTGACTGGTAGCGTTCCAGAAACCGGTTGCCTTGCGCACGGAGGATGTCGGCCACTTCGATGGCCGGTCGCGTCATGGATGCAGCGGACGATGATGAGAGCGGCGGCTCTGATCGACGCTGGAGAGGGTCAGCCCTTCGAGCGGGTTGGCGACTTGCTGCAGATGGCGCTGGGAGAGATGGAGATACTTGGCCGTGGTCTCCAGATCTTCATGTCCCAGCAGCAGCTGAATGGTGCGCAGGTCGGTGCCGGCTTCGAGAAGATGCGTGGCCCAACTGTGTCGAACCAGATGGGGCGTTACATGCTTGCGAATACCGGCCCGTTGGGCGGCCTCGTTGCAGGCCAGCCATACGACCTTGTCTGAGATAGGTTGTTCCCTGTCGCGATACCTTCGCGAGGGAAACAGATAGGTCCGCGGCTTGAGCCAGCGCCAGTGGGCGCGCAGCGTCTCCAGCAGCGCCGGGCTTAGAGGCAGGTCGCGATCCTTGCCCCCCTTGCCTTCGACCACGTGGATGATCATGCGCTGGCTGTCGATGTGGCTGAGCTTGAGACGGGCGACTTCGGCGCGCCGCATGCCGGTGCCGTAGAGAACCATAAGCAGAGTTCGCTGGAAAAGGTTCCGGCTGGCGTTGATCAGGCGCGCGACTTCTTCCTTGCTCAGGATGTGCGGTAATCTCCGCTGCACTCTCGGAAACGGAATAAACTCACAAAACTCGGGGCGGTGCAGCGTGCGCACGAAGAAGAACCGCAGCGCTGACACGTGGTTCTCCACTGTCCCGGGGGCCAGCTTGCGCTGCTTGAGCAGATAGGCCTGATAGCTGCGCAGCTGATCGAGCCCAAGCTTGTCCGGTGACTTACCGAAGTGGCGGGCGAACTCCTCCACAAAATGCAGATAGTGGCGGATGGTGGCATCGGAGTAATTGCGGCGCTGGAGTTCCTCCAGCATCCGTTGGCGTAAGTGGGTCACAGACACCTCCCTGTGACACACACCTTATCCCGGGCCAAAAACTACTCGGAGGCCAATACCGCAGCGGCCGCGGCGCCTGCGGCTTCGTTCTGACCGCCAATCCGGAAGTAATCCCGAAATGCCTGTGAAGTCTGATTTTAGGTAACTTGCCGACGCAATGAACGGCGAGCCGCGAACTCACCGCCAATCGTTTACATGGAACTTCAGCGAGGGGCAGCGATGCAGGAGTCTCCCTTTATCCGCGTCCAATCGCTCCGAATCGCACTTCCGCTCTGTCCCGCTCGAATCTCCTTCCCGTCCGGTGTGAGCTTGCCTCCATCGGTGATCGAGCAACATCCTGCGGTTAGTGCTTTCAATTCGATCAACACTGCGCTCGGAGATACTGCCTCGATAAGAGCAATCGACCCATACTGCTCAAAGGTTTCGACGGGTGGCCGGATCCCGTTCGCATACCGAAGTGCTCCTGGCGTTGCAAGGTCGTCGGACCAGCCAGCAAGTGACTCGCTCCCAGTCTGCACAATGTGGATACAGTTATTCATGAGGGCAGGACGACTCCAGGTTCCTACAAATGGGCTTTTGGCAACGGCAGTCTCCGGATGAGGGCGAAGAAGAGTGACCAAGCGATCAAAGGTGCCACGGCGAAAACGTCCCGACCACCTATCAGTAACGGGATCAAAGGTGAGATCAAGTTGTACTTCCGGACCAATTCGGGTCGCCGCCTGTTTGAGTAAAAGGTGCTTGTCGGTCAACAGTAGCTGGGGCGACTCATCTGAAAGCCAGTTCCCATCGCCAACCTTCCGCGTGGGACCTGTGCGTTCATATACCTCAATCAAAGCACTGTGACAAACCTGCTGAACCCCGATAAGCGTGATTGGCGCTCCGTCCACTCTGGTGGTTAATTGAATATGCAGGCCATAGATAGCGTGATCGCCTTTCACCTCCCAAGATCCTGACAGCCTCTCCGGATGGTCAATCACAAAGCCCCGCATCGTTCCTCTGCCAGGATGTGTCTGCTGAGCAGGGATGCGACTTGGCAGAATAAAAAGGATCAGCGGAACAAGTCGTAAACGTAGCATTGTCATGGACGCTGGTACTTTAGACACCATCCAAACGGTAAAAGTTCATCGAAGCCATAGAAGTGCCCGAAGTTGCGTCTTTCTTAATCAACGGCGCGTAATAGTGTTTTAGAGTTCAGGGAGATCAGTTGTGCTGTTATGGAGGCACATTGGCGACAGAGTTGAAAGCATTGTCCCGCGCCTGATCTCATCGATGGCTGCATTGTATCGGCTTGGTTTGGCCTGTATGCTCCTTGGATTCTGTTCGCAATCTGCGCCGGCTCAAGGAAATGCTGCTTCAGTGAACGTGCCTGATACGCCGGCAAAGATTTCGTTACTGGATGGCGGAAGAGGTCTGATTCACCTCGACGTTGTTGTCACCGATCAGTCCGGAAATCCGGTGTCTGGTCTTCGTCTTAACGACTTCACACTTCTCGACAATGGTCGTCCGCAAAGTGTTCTATCCTTCCATGCGTTCAATGAAACGGCCAGATCCGACCCTCCGATAAAAATCATCCTGGTTATCGACACGCTCGATCTCCCCGGTCGTCTCCCGTCTGATGAGAGGCTCGCAGTAGAAGCCTTCCTGAAAAGCAACGACGGACACCTCGCTCAGCCTGTATCTCTATACGAACTTTCTGCCAGCGGCTTCTTGGCCGTGGGTTCGACGTCTACCGATGGCAATACGTTGGCATCCGATCTCGCTCATTCGCAAAACCTGCACCAGCTTCGTTCGTTTCGCAGTACCTTGCGCGGAGAGACTTGGAAGTGGATGAATCTGAATGACACGCCGTCCCTGGAAGCCCTTAAAGCAATCGGCGACGTCGCCACTATAGAGAGGCAGGTGCCCGGCCGAAAGCTGCTGGTATGGGTGGGACCCGGCTGGGGCATCGGAACCGGAGCCTACACTGAAGGCACAGTATCAAGAGAGGACACCTTTTACACGATTCGCTGGTTCTCAAGTCTCCTGCGCGAGGCACGCATTACGTTTTACAGCCTCTCGGTCGGGGAAACTGAACCGTCTCGTCTCTATCTGAACTATCTCCACGGAGTGCCGTCGCCTGAGCATGCGAGCTTTATGAGTCTATACCGCAAGGTGCTTGCCGAGCAGAGCGGTGGACATGTACTCAACACCAGCTTCGATCTCGTTGGTCAGATCGAGAGCTGCGTTCACGAGCCGAACACCTTTTACACGTTATCCTTCGATCCTCAGCCTACGATGCAGCAGAACGAATATCACGACCTGAATGTACAGATCGATAAGCCGGGCCTTAGCGCCCGCACCAATACTGGCTACTACGACCAGCCTTACTACTCCGATCAGCCGTCTCAGACCACCAGAAGCATCACCTCCGAACAATTTGGGCAACTGCTCTCGGCGCTCCACAACGAACCCGATGCGAAGGTGGCTCATCAGCTTTCAGAGCTGGTACTGACCGACCGTCCCCGCATGACAACCGTTGAATCCTGGACTACGAGCCTTCACGGCAAAAGTACATGGCAGGAGCTGACCGCGCTCATTGACGCATCGGCTTTTCAAAATCCGTCCCCATCAACGATTACCTCCGATCCCCCGCCCATCGCTCTCGCCCAGCAGCAGATGATCTCGTCAGCCGCCGACTACTTGGCGAAGACAATTCCGAAACTTCCCAATTTCTATGCGCGACGTACCACCGTTCGCTATCAAGACACGCCGCCAGTCAATGAGGGAGAAACCACAATCACCTATGAACCACTGCACGTGGCGCAGACTGCCGAAGAAACAGTTCTATATCGCGACGGCAAAGAGATCGTTGATTCAGGTGCCGCCAACCATAAGAAACAGAAAATTGCCGACCGGAGCCTGGTCACTTACGGCACGTTCGGGCCAATTCTCAGCTTGGCACAGGATGTTTTCGCCGCACCCGCCGCTTTGACCTGGGTTCGCTGGGAGCAGGATGCAGGCAGGAAAAGAGCGGTTTTTCACTATGCAGTTCCCGTGCAGAAATCACGGTACAACGTGTGGGGATGCTGTCTTCCGGATGGAGATGGAACGAACGGCTTTGACGTGATCGTCCCTTATCACGGAGAAATCTCGATAGACCCGGCGAGCGGAGCCGTGGTTCGCCTCGAGGCGATAGCGGACCTGGGAGCATTTTTTCCCCTTCGCCGCTCTGACATCGTCGTTGAGTATGGCCCGGTCGAGATTGGAGACAAGAGATACATATGTCCGGTGAAGAGTGTCTCCGTCATGACGTCGCGGTCGGTAATGATTCTTAGGGAGTGGGACGAAGGCTTCAGAACCTTCGGACCTTATGCGACAACAATGAATGACATCACCTTTGACAGCTATCACGTATTCAGGGCGGAGTCCCGCATGCTGGTCGGTATCAATCCATCTCCTGGTCAGTCTTCCGACAGGAAATCTGCGGCGCCCCGATCACAGTCGGATTCCCAATAATCCTAGGAAGTCAGCTTAGCGCCAGTGATGC
>Ga0206959_10196_pt1 | contig 16618 bp, 11 predicted proteins | sample Alteio_BWOrgHeat_31_FD_152971 | JGI IMG/M metagenome (GOLD analysis project Ga0206959, IMG submission 152971) | Enriched cells from forest soil in Barre Woods Harvard Forest LTER site, Petersham, Massachusetts, United States -... | ecosystem: Environmental > Terrestrial > Soil > Temperate forest >...
CTTGGAGTCGAGTTACGGGTCGGAGGGCAGATCGAGCGGCTCGGGGCACTGACCGTGGAGCTTCGCGTCGAACATCAGCGGTGGTTTAGCCTGCGCGATAGCACAAGCGACCAAGGCAGCGATAATCTGCGCGCACTTCGCGGCGAGCTTATGGTGGATTCTCGTGACGATGCCGATTATCCTCACTACGGAACCCTTTTGAGAGGTTTTGCAGAAACAGGAGTAAACCTGTTCGGAATGGGAACGAGCTATGCAAAATTCTTCGGTGAATTGGAAGAGGCAGTGCCACTTTCAGCTTTGCATACGATCGTTCCACATCTGCAGCTCGGGATCGGGAACGGTTTGATACCTCGGCTCGAGGAATTTGAGTTAGGCGGAATGGGGTCGTTCTATGGCCTCAATCAATTTGAACTTCGCGGCCAGCAAATGGTCGAGGGCAGCCTGGCTTATCAAATTGCTATTCCGCACGCACTTTTTTTCCCGACGTTCGTTTCCGCGCGCTACGATATCGGAGCCACCTGGCCCGAACCGATCGCTATCAAGTTCGAACGTGAACAAGGCCGATCGGGCAAGTGGGCCAAGGCTGCCGATAAGAGCATACTCCATTCCGTTTCCAGCGATGTTTTCATTCGCTAATTCCGCGGAGAACTCTGCCCCGAATTCATTGTCGGCCAGAACACCTAACCGAATGACATTTGGACTCTTCGATTGAACGGTCAGAACAACCGTTGGATCGAAAGACGAAGCTGGTGGATATGCGGTGACCGTATCCTGACTTTGGATGTATTTCGTTCCGGGCCACAGTGAGTCATACGAAATTTGCAAGAGTGCAAAATCGAACAGACCCGTACCCGTCAGATCGTGCAACGATTCCACGCCTGAACCCGCACGAAAAATGTCTCCCGCACGAAATGCTAACTCATGCAGCACGAGATCGGAATCGCTCCCGTGAACGGCTATGCGGGCAACTCGCCCTTCATCGACATAAATGTCAGCACGTCCGATAGGAATATGGAATACAACGCTATCAATTCTTGCAAGACTATATCCATGGGAACGATAGGCCTCCAGAAAATGCTGCTCGATGGTTTTCATACTTCCAGTCCGTATGAGCGGCTGGCCAATAAACGCACGATCCGCAAGGATAGAAGTATCAATAAATTTATGCCTTTTGCCAACCACGCGAATCTCGTTCAATGCGACGAGAAGCGTATCGAGATCAGGATTTATTTGCGCGTTCTGGTTTTTGACCGTAGCGAGCAATTGCTCGATCTGCGGCAGCATCGCGCGCGCGGCACGGCGCCCGGCCTCGATCGCCGCTCCGGTGTTCGAAAGATCAGACTCATCGAATCCCGTAAGATCGGGAGTGATCGTGCAATCCGATAACCTCAGTTCGCGCTCATTCTCTCGGCGCATCATCAAGGAAATAACTTGATCGGCAACCGTCCACGGTGTATTTAATGATTCCCTATTGAGCAACGGAGCCGTCGTATTCGAAACAAGAATGCGCGAAGCCCCAAAGGATTGTGCTACGTCCGTGGGAATGTTGTCGAGTAAACCGCCATCCATCAGAATGGCGGAGTCTTCAGGAACCGGACTGAACCGCAGCGGAAGCGTGGCACTTGCTCTCAATGCTTCTGTAAGATCCCCTTTTGTAAGCAATCGCCGCTCGCCGCGAACAATATCGGTCGTAACCGCAACGAATGGAACCCGAAGATCGCGCAGGAAATCGCTCGGAACTCCCGCCGGTGCGCCAAGCACCATGGAATTGAAGAGCATCGTAAGCCGCTGACCGCTTGATATAGCCTGCGGAATGACTGGATCGAAAAAACCCGTAAATCGCAGCGAAAGCAAAGCATGATCCATATCCTTTTGGCTCAGGACGCGCTCTGCGCGATTGGGTTCATCCTGAAGTTCCAATACTTCAGCCCAGTCGATGGATCTGGCAAAGGCTTCGAGTTGCTTCGGATTGTACCCATCAGCGTACAATCCGCCAATGACCGCACCGATGCTCGTACCCACGATCAAGTCGATCGGTATTTGCGCCGAATCGAGCACATCCAGCACCCCAATATGCGCGAACCCCTTCAAGCCACCACCCGATAAAACCAACGCCACACCTGGTGGATGCACAAGCCGCTTCGCCTCCGGCAGCGTGGTTTGTGCCTGAGTTAAAGCCGCGTATAGAAGGAAAAATGCGAGAGCGAGCCGAAGGGTCATGCGTGTGCGGTTGGAACATAGAGCACGACGGACTTAACTCCCATTTATTTCATTCCGACAACTCCATTGAGTTCGATCTTCCTCAAAATCGCGAGTTCTGTCCGCATCAAAGTGAAGTTTTCTTCTCTCCGCGTGTGTTTGCTGTCATCCATTAATCATTTTCAGCACACATTTTGTCACTACTAATCGTCGGTTCACTCGCGCTCGATATCATCGAAACGCCATTCGGCAAATTAGAGCAAGCCTTAGGCGGCAGCGCCACGTTCATTTCCACGGCCGCAAGTTATTTTAAGCCGAAGGACAATACCGGCCATGCGGTTGGCGTCGTGGGCGTCGTTGGGGAAGATTTCCCCGAACGCGCATGGGACTTATTCCGCGCCCGCTCGATCGATACCTCCGGGATCGAGGTCGTGAAGGGTGGCAAAACATTTTCGTGGCACGGGCGGTATCACTATGACATGAATACGCGAGACACGATCGCGACGAACCTGAACGTCTTCGCTAATTTCCGCCCCCAAGTTCCCGAACATTTTAAGTCGCCGGATTTTCTTGTCCTCGGCAATATCCAGCCCGATCTCCAGCGCGAAGTGATCGAGCAGCTGGAACGTCGTCCCAAGCTCGTCTTATTAGACACGATGAATTTTTGGATCACCGGTTATCGTGAAAGTTTGGAGCGAACACTGAAATTATCGAACGGCCTCGTCATTAACGATAGCGAAGCACGCTTACTCATTGAGTCTCCAAGCCTCATTGTTGCTGGAAGAAAATTACAGGATATGCTGGCTCCGGAACTTCCACGTATCGTGGTCATTAAAAAAGGCGAGCATGGATCGCTGCTCTTTTACAACGAACATATTTTTTCCGCGCCGGCGTATCCGCTCGAAGAAATTTTCGATCCCACCGGCGCGGGCGATACCTTCATGGGTGGCTTTATCGGATACCTCGCACATCGCGGCTCCATAAATTATCAGGATGCAAAACGCGCCGTCATATATGGCACGGTCCTCGCAAGCTATTGCTGCGAAAAGTTCTCGACCGGAGGCATCGAAAACCTGACGATGGAGATGATCCTCGATCGGTTCCTTGCCATTCATTTACTCTCCTCGTTCGATCTCGAAGAGGATCAACTGAAGGATATGTAAAATCAACCAATTCCAGCATGGCAGATACTAATAACTGGCCATCCCTACCGTATGAAGCGTGGGTGGAAACGTATGAGACGCTCCATCTATACACACAAGTAGTTGGAAAAATAAAGCTCGCGCTTGCACCGCCCCTGAATGAGTGGTGGCATGTAGCCCTTGACCTTTGGGCACGAGGAATTACGACCGGACCAATTCCCTATCGATCCCGCATATTTGAGATCCGATTCGATCTCGTTTCGCACCGAGTAGAAATATTCGACAGCATCGGGAATTTTCAGGTGGTCGAACTCACACCGCGTCCCGTCGCTGAATTGTATCGGCTGGTCCTATCTTCACTTCGAGAAATAGGAATTGAAATATCCATCAATCCCGATTCACAGGAAATGGATGCCGTCATTTCGCTTGAGAACGACATGGATCATCGTTCATACGACCAAGAATCCGTTCGTCGATTTTGGATTATCCTTGTATCCATTGCTGGCGTATTCGAAAACTTTCGTTCGGGATTTTTGGGCAAAAGCAGCCCGATGCAATTTTGGTGGGGTTCGTTCGATTTTGGGCTTTCTCGTTATAGCGGGCGCCCCTGCGCTCCGCCTCCAAAAGCTAACCGAATGACTCGCGTCGGTTGCGATGAAGAGCATTTCGCAGCCGGATTCTGGCCGGGCAGCGGTAAGTTATTAAAACCAGCATTCTATGCGTATGGCTATCCTGCCATACCGAGTGTTGAGCGCGCTGTAATTTCTCCAAAAGAGGCCTATTGGAATTCCGATCTCGGTGAGTTCATTCTTCATTATGAGCATGTGCTCGATTCAGCAACACCTGAAAAAATGATCACGGAATTTTTGACCAGCACCTACGAGCTTATTGCGAATTCAGGGAATTGGGATAGGGCGTTTCTCGAGCGGAAAGTTCGGTAGAATCACTCCATAAAAAGATCGTCCGGATAGCAATACATCCAATCCTCACCCCGCTCGAATGATTTTACGATCGGGTGCTCCGATCGGTGAAAGTGTTTTGTGGCGTGTTTATTTTTCGATTGGTCGCAGCAGCCGACGTGACCACAGATCATACATAATCGCAAATGCACCCAAGAATCGCCTGTTTTCAGGCATTCCTCGCATCCGTTTGGTGTGCGTGGATGAACATTCTTGATCTGGTCGAGGTGTGAGCAGGTTGTTGCCATGATGCTGTTTCAACAAAGAAATGACCTAAAATAATTTTCCTCGAACGGAACCGTATCGAAAAATTATCGTTAAAGTACTTTGTAATTTAAAGTGCTTTATTAAATTTATGGAAAACAACATTTCTTTACAGGAATCCTTTCGTCCCGAAGACGAGCTTCAATACATTCGCAAAATCATCGCCGACAGCCGCGCCTCTTTCGTCGAGGACGGAAAGCCTTATATTTGGTGGGGTCTCGTCGTTGCCGTCGGAATGAGCGTTACATATATCTCGGCCTTAACCAACCGCGATCTTTATGTAGGCTACGTATGGATCGGACTTGTGCTGTTCGGCTTTGCTACGATAATTTATTACATGATCCAGCAGAAAAAGCAGGTCAAGCGCGCGCAAAGCTTTATTGATCGCATTCAGGGTGCGATTTGGGGAGCCTGCGGTGGCTCGTTGGGACTGGCTGTTCTGCTAATAAACACCTTTCAGCACACCGGCGATGCGCCCACTATACATCCAATATATACCTGTTTTGTTTCATCCCTTATTCTTGGTATCGCCTATTTCCTTTCCGGCATCGCAAACGATCTCAACTGGCTACGGAACGTTGGTTTCGCGTGGTGGGCCGGTGCGATCGTGATGTATCTATGGCCAACCGTTCACGTTCTGGGAATTTATGCTGGAATGATCCTCGTCTTTCAGGTGGTGCCGGGAATCATTCTTCAACGTCGATATCGCCTGCTCACTGCCGTCCTATCGGAAGCGTAACACCATGAACGATTTCGATTATCAGCAGCTCGACGAAGTGATCCATTCGCGCATTCGGCTCGCAATCATGGCTGTGCTCATTTCGGTGGATGAAGCGGAGTTTACCTTCCTGCGCGAAAGGATCGGAGCAACGGATGGGAACCTGAGCGTTCACTTAAAAAAATTAGAGGAAGCGGAGTACGTTACGGTCACGAAACAATTCGTTGCAAAAAAACCTGTCACGACCTGCAAACTTAGTAAGAAAGGTCGTAAGGCGTTCGAACTTTACATCGACCGGCTCGAAGCGATGGTTCGACCGTAACATTCTTCATTCATAAATCGCAAACAAGTATCATCATGGAGATCGTACATCAGATTCTTAGAGTCATTCATATTGGATCAGGAATTACGGGATTTTTTGTCGCACCGCTCGCGATGTTCACAAAAAAAGGCGGGAAGCAGCATCGCCGCTGGGGGAAAATATACTATTGGGTAATGATCGTCACAACGGTCATCTCGGTTGTGCTTGCGGCGGCAAACAGGAATGCGTTCCTCTTTGGAATAGGCGTTTTCAGCTTTCAGATGGTGTTTCAGGGACGTCGTGCTTTGCTCAGAAAGCGTCCCGATCGCGGACAAGTTGCAACGCCCGTTGATTGGATCTTTTCCGTGCTTTCATTTCTCGCAGGTGTAGGACTATTGGTTTTTTGGGATCATGAATTATCGCATTCTTGCAATCATTTTTGGTGCGATATTCACAGCAACAATGACAGCCAACTTGCTCAAGCTGTTTCGACCCTCGAAAGAGCGAGCCGCATGGTTCTTCGATCATATTCGCGGAATGACGATAAGCTACATCACGGCATTAACCGCTTTCAGCGCCACAAACCTCGGTTTTCTTCCTATGCTCGTGAGATGGCTTTGGCCGACAGTCGTTATCGTGCCGATTCTTTCATACGTTATTGCAAAATACAAGCGAAAATTCGCTAAAGGGGCACAACTGAAAGATGTTGCCGAAGTGCGGCTGGCGATCTCGGAGGACTAAAGTGCCCCAAGAACTCTAATAGATACTGACCAAAAAAATGCAAAAAAGTTGTGATATTTCTCTGAGAATTGGGTTTTATAGGTGTGTGTAAACTCTTTTGATCATGGTTCATCATTACAAACTCTCGTTCGTATCAATAGCTTCTGTCCTTCTTGTCATCGCGTTCTGTTCCGTCAGATCGTATGGGCAATCGCTGATAGCGAGGCCAACCATTGAATACAATTTCCCAATGGACGGCTCGAAATATGTGCCGAGTAATACTCCCATCATTCTGCGGCCTACACTTCCGCTGAATCTTTCGTCGGTGCAGAAAAACCTTGTCATTACCGGTACGCTTACCGGTTCGCACACTGCAACAGCAATGCTTTCTGATGATCGCCGGACGATGATCTTCACCACCACGGATCCCTTCGAAAGCGGTGAGCGTGTGAGCATACATTTGGGAACTGGCATCACCGCAACAAATGGATCGGAGTTTGCACCGATCTCTTTTTCCTTCGATGTGCAGGATAACGAGCCAGCCGATCAAAGTCCGTTTCTTGAAACTTCCTCTGATGCCGGCGAAACGTCAGTACTTGCAGTGGATGCACCAACTTACCCTGCACACCATCAATTGCATGCGTTAAGTAATGATACTGTGCGCGTGGGTTTTGACTCGCTGTTCATTGATGTTAATAATAGTCCCTCACCCGGTTATTTATTTCTTGCGACCTTTAATTTAAGAGCATTTGGTCTTGATACTGGAGGTGAGGGAGCCTACCGGGTGATTCTCGATAAAAACGGGGATTCTGTATATAAGCAACCTGCAACCGATCATATAGATTGGGACTTTAAACCCCAGCCGAATGGTATGATGACCTATTTCGAGCTACCGAGAAATAAGTGGTTCGCAATCGACTCGAACTACAAAATGGTTGATAGCTTCTGGGTTCAGCCGCCCTACCTTGCCGATCTACACGACTTCGAATTACTCACACATGGCCACGCTCTCATGCTTGCAACCTATCCAATCAAGCCTTATGATCTTAGCAAATATCCTGGCAAAGGTGGTAGCGACACCGCAACATTCATCGGGGGCGTGATCGAAGAAACCGACTCATTGAAAAACCCCATCTGGATCTGGCGCTCCTGGGATCCCGGCCATTACTCCGATACCGATGCCACCAATGACCTGCTGACTGAAAAGCCTTTCGATGCGTGCCATTTGAATGCCGTATCAGTTGATACGGACGGAAACATTCTTCTTTCCGCACGTGAATTAGATGAGGTAACGAAGATCAGCCGCAAAGATGGTCATATCATCTGGCGCTTGGGTGGCAAGCAACATCAGTTTACGTTCGTCAACGATAGCATCCATTTCTCGCACCAACATGCGGTGCGCCGCATTGCCAATGGGCACATTACGCTTTTCGATAATGGTAATTTCGGACATATCGGCAGTCATGTGGATACCATTTTCGATTCGAGTGTCGGCCCTCCACTCTATTATTATTTAGATACCGTTGCAATAACATCCTTTGCGCGCGCGTGTGAATACGATGTCAATACCAATAACATGACCGCAAACCTTGTATGGTATTACTCGGACGATTCGACTATTGGAAGCACTGCAATGGGCTATGTCCAGCGTCTGCCAAATGGTAATACGCTTATCACCTGGGGAATTAATCCGAAAGGAGCTGCGACTGGGCTTCCTTCTCCCGCGATAACCGAGGTCACACCGGATAAGCGCGTCACATTCCAAATGGACGTCGGAGCCCCGTATGAGATTTACCGCGCCTTCAAATACCCGTCGCCAAAATACGATACGGGTTTCGTGTTTCCCGCTTCCCCAGATACATTGTTGCCAAGTGGAGTCGCATCAGAGAGTCCTACTCCAAATAGCCCATCGCTTGGCTCGCCATTTCCGAATCCATCGAATAGCAGCACCATCGTAAGTATCGGTGCAGCTCCTGCGGATCGACTCGAACTCGATCTTTACGATCCATTGGGACGGCATTTGAACACGCTCTTTGCTGGAAAAGCCAACACTCCCGCATTTTCACTTGAGATATCCACCGCCGATCTTGCGAACGGCGCTTACGAACTTGTTCTGCACGGCGAGGGTGGAACGGTAAGCAGGCAGCTTATAGTCCTTCGATAGCCCGGAGTAGCCACAATTCAATGTTTTTGAGCAATGGGGAGTTCAGAACTCCCCATTTGCGTTTAGTCCATTCTAATCAAAATTTCTCGCCGTTACCCCGGCGGTTTATTAAAGCAAAAACTCCGTGGATCTATTTCAAAAATGTTACGACTTCACACGCGCCGATGAGGTCAAGGAAGCAGGTTATTATCCATATTTTCGAGCCATAGAAGAAAACGAAGGCCCGGTCGTTCAGATTGAAGGCCGCAAGGTCATTATGGCCGGCTCGAATAATTATCTCGGGCTGACCGCCGACCCCCGCGTAAAGGAAGCGGCTATTAAGGCCATCGAACGATATGGTACGGGTTGCTCCGGTTCGCGCTACCTGACCGGCACGGTGCGGCTGCATGAAGAACTTGAGCATGACATGGCCGATTATTTTCAGAAAGAAGCATGTCTGCTTTTTTCGACCGGCTACCAGACAGCCCAGGGCGTTATCCCAACGCTTTGCCAGCGAGGCGAGTATGTGATCAGCGATAAAGATAATCATGCTTGTATCGTCGCTGGGAACCTGATGTCGAAAGGCATGTATGGCGAGGTCGTTCGGTACAACCACAATGACATGAACGATCTCGAACGCCGCATCTCAAAACTTCCTATTGATGCACCAAAGCTCATCGTGAGCGATGGTGTTTTTTCAACCTCCGGCGAAATTGTGGAACTGCCGCGCATGGTCGAGATCGCAAAAAAATACAATGCTCGCATCATGGTCGATGACGCTCATGCCGTCGGCGTGATCGGTGAAGGCGGACGCGGCACCGCAAGCTATTTCAATCTCATCAAAGAAACGGATATGACGATGGGAACGTTCTCAAAGACGTTCGCCAGTCTTGGCGGTTTTGTTGTTGGTGAGGAGCGTGTGATCAATTATATTAAGCACAATGCACCGGCGCTTATTTTTTCTGCCAGCCCAACGCCGGCATCGGTTGCGGCAGCAATCGAATCCTTAAAAATTCTTCGTGCTGAGCCAGAGCGCATCAAGCATCTCATTGACAACGCCGATTATATGCGCCGCGAGTTCAAAGCCATGGGCTTTAAGGTCATCGAATCGAAAACGGGAATTGTTCCAGTTATCATTGGCGATGATATTAAGACCTTCGTATTCTGGCGCAAGCTGTTCGATGCCGGTGTGTTCGTAAATGCCTTCATCGTTCCGGGCGTGATGCAGGGCATGCAGATGATGCGCACGAGCTTCATGGCAACCCACGAGAAGCATCATCTCGATCGCATCCTCGAACTCTTTAAGGAGATCGGCGAAGAGTTGGGCGTACTGGATGAAGAAGAGACAACAGAAACTCCGGTCTCTATTCCGTCCGCTTCATCTAAACAATCCGTAAAAATTCGCAAAGTGGAAAATCGTAAGGACAAGCTCCGTTTCGTCCGGCTTCCATGGGATCTTTATGAGAATGAAATGAATTGGGTTCCACCGCTCGAAATGGATCGCATGAGGCTCATTGACGAGGTCAAGAATCCATTCTATAAACACGCAACCTCTCAGCTTTTTCTTGCGGAAGATAACAAGGGCAAAGTAATTGGACGTATCGCAGCAATTATCAATCATCGGCATAACGAACTATATGCATCCGAAAATGGCGCTACGGGATTCGTCGGATTTTTTGATTCCATCAACGATCAGTCGGTTGCAAATTTGCTGTTCTTGACTGCCGAAGATTTCCTGCGCTCGCATGGAATGAAACATGTTCGCGGGCCAGTCAGCCCATCCATCAACGATGAGGTTGGCTTGCTCATAGAAGGCTTTGATTTACCACCTGCCGTGATGATGCCCTATCATCCCTCCTATTACAAAACATTGTGGGAAAAGGCCGGATATGGCAAAATACAGGATCTCCTTGCATGGAAGATCACCGAAGCGAAATCGCTTTCGCCGAAGATCGAGCGTGTGACTAATATCTTGCGTGAGCGTTCGAAAGTCAAACTCCGTTCGCTCGACATGAAAAAATACGATCAGGAGGTGAATCTTATTCGCGATCTTTACTCACGTGGATGGGAAGAGAACTGGGGCGCTGTACCGCTCGATGCCGATGAGATCACGATGCTTGCTTCGGAACTCAAACAGATCATCGATCCCGATTTTGTGCTCTTTGCAGAAGCGCCGGACGTGAACGGCAAAATGCAGACCATCGGATTCTCTCTTTGTATTCCGGACATCAATCAGGCATTCCTTGCAGGCAAACCGATTCCGAAAGGTGCAATGAATCTGCCGACGGCCATCTCGAATCTGATGACGAAAAAGAAATCCATCGATAACCTGCGCATCGTGTTGCTTGGTGTGATGCCGGAATATCGCGGGCGCGCCGTCGATGCCTTACTCTATCGCGAGATCATGGAACGCGCTAAGAAAAAGGGAATTAAATTTGGCGAAGCCTCCTGGGTGCTCGAAGATAACATTATGATGTCACGCGCTGCCGAAGTAATGAATGGCGAAGCATACAAGCGCTACCGCGTGTTCGAAAAACCGCTATATCAAGGCGACGAGCGCGTCGGGCCTGTGTAAATGGTGATCTGCTCTCAGCGAGAGATCACCAACTTCTGCATTGCGGTCTGGTCGTTAGCCTCGACGCGAACGAAATATGTGCCAGGCCCCTCGGTAAGCGGGTCGATCGTTACGGTATTCTCCCCAGCCGGTGCGTGCCCATTTTGAAGCATTCTAACTTCGCGTCCCAATTCATCCATCAATTTCACTTGCGCAACTCCACCATCCCTTAGAGTATAAGTGATTTTAACTTCCGAACCATAAGCAGGATTTTCAGATACTGTAATATTCAGCCCATTGTTGGGAACCGAAGAAGGGTTTACGGAGGAATTCGGAAAATCCGATAACTTTCGAGTCCAGATGCCATTCCCAACGGTGCCGACAACAAGATTCGATCCCGAGGTATCCATCGAAATAATACGATCCCCGTTCCCTCCGGGCATGGGAAATCCCTGGTCGAATGCGACCCAGTTTGCGCCATGATCGGAGGAGACATAAATGCTGCTGTCGGCTGCAATAAATAAATTTTCTCCGCCGGACAAAAAGCCATAAATGGTACTCCAATTTTGGGGTTGCATATTCGCTTTACTCCAACTTTGCCCACGATCCGTCGTGGAATAGATGTTTGTATGGATCTGGTCGGTATCGACAATAGCTGCAAAAATAGTCGAACCCAATGCGGCAAACTTATAGACCGTTATTCCAGAAAAAGCGTTCGATGGTAGAGCGCCGTTGATCTGCGTCCAAGATCCTCCGTCGTTCGTGGAAAGAAAAGCTCCAGTTATTTGTGTGGCAGCGAAAAAATTCGAGCCTGACATTAAGAACGAAATTACCGTTGGATACTCGCCTGTTGAATTCCCCATGCCAACCGTATCAGGAATCCATGCAGTACCCGGCGCGATTTGAAGATAGACACCAGTACCAGTCCCGGCAAAGATCGTGTCATCGATAACAGCCAACGCAGAAATACTATAATCGGTAATGGGAGGAAAAGGGAAGTCTAACGTATTCGGTGACCACGTACTTCCAAAGTTCGTAGAATAATAAGAACCCCCCGGAAGATTCGACCCAACGATCAAATTCGTTCCAATATTCACCATCGATGTAACGATGGTGGGCACATTCGAGCTGAGCACCATCCAGGTATTGCCATGATCCGATGAAGTGAGAATGGAGTCTTTCTTCCCCAATCCGCATCCGGCGATGAGGTCGTTTCCGGATGAAGTAATACAACCAATATACGTATTCCCTACTCCGCTGGATCGCGTCCATTGTGCGAAAGCAACGTTGGTGAGCAGCCCTTGCGTAAGAAGAAGCACCACCAATAAAAATGCACGATATGATCGAGTTAACATAGTCCTAAAGAATGAATGGCGAGGAAATTCCTTCCTCGCCTCAAAAATTCTTGCGGCGGCGTGGAATTACCGCGAGATCACCAGCTTCTGCATCGCCGTCATCCCATTCGCTTCGACGTGAACGAAATAGGTTCCATTCGCAAGCGTGAGCGGGTCGATCGTTACTGTATTCTCTCCCACCGATGCGCGGCCATTCTGAAGCATCCGAACTTCTCGCCCTAATTCATCCATCAACTGAACACGGGCAACGCCCGGATCGCTCATTGTAAAAGTTACCGTTTCGTCAGAACCGGAAGCAGGATTTGCGGACACTGTCACATTCAGACCAGAGATCGCCGCCGTTCCCGGAGCAACCGAAGAGCCTGCAAAATCTGTAAGCGGACGATACCACACATTCGATGAACCGGTACCGATCACAATATTTCCTCCAGCGATCTGAACACACGAAGGACGATCTATGCTCAGAGGCGGCAGGCCTTGATCTGCTGCTGCCCACGTAGCGCCACTATTGGTCGAAGCAAAAAAGCCGCTATCGGTCGCCATAAATACGCTAGATCCGGATGCGGTAAATCCATACTCGCTGCCCCATTCGAGTGCACCGGAATTCATTTTCGACCAGCTCTGCCCATTATCCATGCTGCGGTAGATATCCAAAGAATACGGGTTCGGGCCGCCGAAGATGTTAGTGTCATGGGATACGGCTGCAAACACAGCAGTTCCCGATGAAGCAAAAGCCTGCGTCTGGAACAAGTTGACTATACTGTTGGATGTAAAGCTCGGCAATCCATTGTTGGCGGCAGACCAATTTGACCCCTGGTTGGTCGAGCGAAAAACTCCGTTATAGAATGTGCTTATGAACAACGTATTTCCTGCCGCATACACGGCCGCAATGGAAGTTAGATTCCCTCCCAGATTGATGCCGGACATGTCCGCTACCCACGCAGAACCCACTGTTTGTTCATAGACTCCGGAAGGAGTCGTTGTATAAACAGTGGTGCCAATAGCAGCGAGGGAACTTGTCTGAAGTCCTATGCCGCTGCTATTGCTGACATTCCATCCTGCTGTATCGACTTGCCACGTCTGCCCGAAGTCTGACGAATACGATGTATATTCATCTAATACCTGATTGTGACTGGCATCGGGTTCAGCGCCGCCAAGAATAGCGGAGGGAATCGGCCCATTCCCCACCGCAAGAAGCGGGATACCTCCGTTCGGACCACCGCTGAACCATGTTGCGCCGAAGTCGGTCGAAATAAAGAACGAATCGGGCGTCGCACCAGGGCCCTGAAGCAGATCGATCCCGCACTTGGCATCCGCCAAAAGGGAACTGCGGTACACAGCAAAGCCAGAAATCCCATCGGTGTTGTTATTAGCGGCAGAATTCGAGAACCCTGATGCCTGCTTCCATTGTCCAAATGCTCTATGCTCCGATGCGACGAAACCTAAAGCGATCGCTGCGAATGTAATGGCGATCCGTTTAACTTGGAACGTGAACTGAGATCCGTTAGCAATATTTTTCATAGGCTTTATGGTATCCAAACTTATTACAAAGGAATTACCGTGTAACCACCAGCTTCTGCATCGCAGTCATCCCATTCGCTTCGACACGAACGAAATATGTTCCCGGCTCGACCGTGAGCGGGTCAATCGCAACAACATTTTGCCCCGCCGATGCACGCCCATCCTGTAGAACGCGCACATCACGCCCTAATTCATCCGTCAGCTTGACTTGCGCCGTGCCTGCAGTGCTCAACGTATAGATCGCTTTCACTTCGGAACCCGAAGCGGGGTTCCCTGATAACGCGAGGCTAAGGCCAGCATCAGTTGCACCCGCCGGCGCAACCGATGAAGCTACAAATTCCGAAAGCGGGCGATACCAGATCTGATTCGAACCTAAAACCGCAATAACGAGATTTGTGCCGGAAACTGTGATCGAAGTTATATTACTAAAGGTAGCACCGAAATTCGGAAGCCCTTGATCGGCCTGATGCCACGTCGCGCCATTGTCATTAGAAAAATTAACGGTGCTGTCACTTGCGGCAAATAAAAGATTACTCGAAGCAGTAAATCTAGCTACCCCATTTCCCAAATCTAGATGAGTGGAATTCATCAGTGTCCACGTCTGACCGTTATCGTTCGAACGATAAAAATCATGAAGATTGTTGGAAAAGTTACTTGTATCATACAGAGCAACCATGGCAAAAAGGGAGGATCCCGAAGCAGTCAATTTCGCCACCACTGGCAGATATTTACCCTGGGGAGTATTGGGAATTCCGCTATGTGCTGGAAACCATGATGCCCCTTGGCTCGATGATGCAAAAATGCCACCATAAAGTCCCGCATTGGCAAAAATATAGTTTCCTAACACGAACAGGTCGCCAACAGGATACGGAGTTCCCCCTACGCTCATCCCGACCGTATCGGGCGTCCATTTAGCACCTGGCGCGGTTTGCTGATAAACGCCATATTGTCCATCAGCCGCATAAACCGTGCTACCGATCGTAACCAGCGAAGATGCCAACGGGTCGTTCGAAGGTTGAGTAGTTGGGAATCCGAGTGTATCGGGAAGCCATGTTTGTAATGGATTTACCAAAGAGGTAGCTGTCGAATAAGACAAAATTGCTGTAAGTCCATTGCCCTGTGGAAAACTTGCGCTCCCGATCAGTGAAGGAATACCGCTGATCGTAACAGCCGTCATCTCACTTCCTCCATTCGCAGCGAATGGTCTCCAAGATTGTCCATTATCAGTTGAAGCAAAGAGCGAGTCGATCGTCACAATAGGAAGACCGGTTGATTGTGCGCTGATTAAAAGATAATTTGAGCCGCCAAATGAAACGCCGAAAAAATTATACAATTGACCGGATGGATTACCGGAGCCTTGTTTCCACTGCCCAAATGCTTGATGTGGCAATGCAATAAAAAGCAAGCCACACGCCGCAATGGCAATGATTGCGCGCTGCTTGAGTGAGCTGAAAAGCGATCCGTTAGCAATGTATTTCATGGATTTAATTAGGTTAGTTCAAAACTCTGGTTTCTGGGACTCCCATTATTCATACCACGGTATTGACGCCCGTGAGCGAATGACGGAAATCCATGGTTGCAAATATACGACATTTTGGGGCAATGTGCTATGAGTATCAGCTTCTCGTTCTCGTCACCATGTCTTTATCGTAAGAGCACCCCAGCAATTTCCGATATCGCCGTTACCAAAAACCGGCACCTTTTTTCCATAAACCGTATGCGATGGATCATTAATACCGGTTCCGGTTGTAGAAGTACAGAAGATAGTAGGATTATCGATCGAACCTAACGGAACGTATGTAACGATATCCGGCGAGCCATAATGAGTCGAAAATGACCATACCGAAGTATAACACATTATACACGTCATATCTCCAGACCCGGTTGAACTCGGAGGAGCGATCATAAGCTGTTTTTTTACCGCTGCGGACAAATTCAGTACTTTCGCCTTCATTCCCGTGGAGTCTCCTGCCGCATTCACAACCATCGTATTGGATTGTTTTATGTAGTTTTCATAGTCGTTGCTATACGCATGCCCTTGTGCATCACCATGATGATGTAAGCCCAAAGCGTGTCCAAGTTCGTGGGCAAGTACATAATTATACGTTGCAGCATCGCTCGCATCTGCCATTTTTTTGATTCCAAAAAAATCAACAGCTTTAGGGTTCTCACAGTAATCCTCGCCCTTCACTGCAGGTGCAGTTTTAGGAAATACCTGTCCATAGGAGTACTTGGCGCCGTCATCGGTTGGGTCTGCGGCAACAAAGTCGTAGTCTTTTGCTTCAACAGCATATTGGTCTCCCCCCTTTGCGTCTGTCGCCCCCATGTTAATGACCTTACTGGGATCAATTTCCTTCTCGTCACAAACGTGAACCTGAATAAGTCCTCCACTTTTTTGTGTAGCTGTTTGAAATAAACCAAAAAGCGACTGCAGGTCAGGATTTGAAGTTTTATTTCTAATAAATACATGTTTTGCTTTCGGGCCTAAGCGTTGGTATTTCCCGTGAATAAGGAACCCTCTATATTTCTCGTAAAGCGTTATACCATCGCCGTCATGATCGTTCCCGTCATAATGGAGCTTATCCCATGTCTGAGCGTAATTTTTGTTTAGAACGCCGGACGTGTCTTCCCAGTAGTCGGCAATGTGATTATTATTATAATCATGCGGTAGATTGACCGTAGTGCTAGTACTATCTTTCATGTGCGCATCGTAGGTCATACCGCCATTGGCAAGAGTAACTT
>Ga0206959_10203_pt1 | contig 16178 bp, 10 predicted proteins | sample Alteio_BWOrgHeat_31_FD_152971 | JGI IMG/M metagenome (GOLD analysis project Ga0206959, IMG submission 152971) | Enriched cells from forest soil in Barre Woods Harvard Forest LTER site, Petersham, Massachusetts, United States -... | ecosystem: Environmental > Terrestrial > Soil > Temperate forest >...
GTCGTACCGCACTTTGGGGTTATTTTGATGGGCTTGGGTCTCAAGGTCGAAGGGCTGTCCCTGAAAAAGGGCTATAACCTTTTGATTCATAATTTAAATTTTGAGATATCGGGCGGTGATATTTTAAGCCTGACAGGCGAAAATGGCGTCGGCAAGACGACGCTTTTACGCACGATTGCCGGTTTTTCTCCACCGCATGCCGGGACAATAGCGTTTCTTGAGAAGGATTCGCCGCTCGATTCGGAGACCGCGCCGCAAAACCTTATCCACCTGCTCGGTCATCACGATGCCCTCAGCCCGTCACGCACCGTGGCGCAGGAGCTGGAATTTCAGACGCATTATCTTGGTGGATCAGTGGCGGGATTCGATGTTCTGGCGCTCAAACCGCTGATGGATCTGGAGACGCGCTATCTGTCGGCCGGGCAGAAACGCCGCCTGTCGTTCGCACGGCTGCTGATGGCGCCGCGTGCACTGTGGCTGCTTGACGAGCCGATGGCGCCGCTCGATGCCAGCCACCGGGCGATGTTGGCCGGGCTGATGCAGGACCATGCGAAAGGCGGCGGTATGATCATCGCCGCCGTGCATGACCCGCTGCCGTTCGAGACGCGCGTTTTACGCCTCGAACGCCCGACCGTTACCGAACGCGAGGTGGCGGGTGTTTAGGTTTTTGCTTTCCTCTTATACCTCCCCGCCACGCGGGAAGGGGGACCGCGCCATTCTTCATGGCGTGGTGGTGGGGGCCTTGCTTTATTTTCCATCTCTAAGGCCCCCCTCCGTCACGACGCTGAAGAAGCGTCGCGCCACCTCCCCCAGCCTCGGCGGCAGCCAAAGTGGGGGAGTATAATGCGAAATTCCGTTCTTGCTGCCTCCCTTGCGCTCATCAAACGCGATCTCGGCCTGTCCCTGACCAGGGGCGGCGGGCCGTTGCTCGCCATCGGGTTTTTCCTCACCCTGATGGCGATGATCCCGCTGAGCCTCGGCCCGGATAGCGCTATCCTCAGCCGTATCGCCCCCGGCCTGACCTGGCTGTGCCTGGCCCTGTCGAGCCTGCTGTCACTTGAGCGTCTGTTTGAGCGCGATTTTGAGGACGGGGTGTTCGACATCCTGCGCCTCGGCCCGCTGCCGCTCAGCCTGATCGCCCTGCTCAAGGCCCTGAGCCAGTGGCTGGGCACGGGGCTGATCCTGTCGCTGATGACGCCGGTGGTCATGATCATTCTTGGCGCGCCAGCCAGCATGGCGCTGATCGGCCTGATCTCGGCGCTGCTGGGGTCTTTGAGTTTTGCTCTGATCGGCGGCATCGGCGCGTCTCTGGCGCTCGGCTCGCGCAAAGGCGGGGTGCTGATGGCGCTGCTCGTCCTGCCGTTTTACGTCCCGCCAGTCATCTTCGGCGCCGGCTTAATGCAGGCCGTGCAGATGCACACTTCGCCGTTTCAGGCCTTGGCTTTTCTGGCCGCCTATGCCCTGTTTTCGCTGGTTTTAAGCCCTATCGCGATGGGCGCGGCACTTCGGAGTGCCTTAAGTTGAGCAAGGGAAGAAGTCCCTCACCCCAACCCTCTCCCCACATGTGGGGAGAGGGGGCGATCACGCTAAAATCTCCCCTCCCTGTTTACGGGGGAGCCGGGCGGCCAGTGCCGGTGGCCGTAAGGCCGAGTGAGGGGCTTCTGGCCACCCTTCTCTTGTTCCAAACCCCGATACATCCTATGTGCGGCCTATGATCAATTTCCTCGCCAATCCGGAGCGTTTCACGCGCGTCACCAAGCCGCTCAGGCCCTGGCTGGCGGGGCTGAGCGTCGTGCTGCTGCTGTGGGGGCTGTATCTCTGCTTCGCCTCGCCGGAGGATTACCAGCAGGGCGACACGGTCAGGATTATGTATGTCCATGTCCCGGCGGCGTGGCTGGGACTTCTGATCTACGGCGTCATGGGTGTGGCGAGCTTTTTCGGCCTGATCTTCCGTCATGCCCTGGCCGACGCCGCGGCGAAGGCCGTCGCTCCCATCGGCGCGGTCTTCACCGGCCTGGCCCTGATTTCCGGCTCGCTGTGGGGCAAGCCGATGTGGGGCACCTGGTGGCAGTGGGATGGACGGATGACGTCGGAACTGGTCCTGTTCCTGACCTATATCGCCTACATCGCCCTGCATGCCTCGATCGAGGATGAGGTTCGCGCCGCCAAATCGACGGCCATCCTGGCCATGGTCGGGCTGGCCGAACTGCCGATCATCCATTTTTCGGTCCAGTGGTGGAACAGCCTGCACCAGGGCGAAAGCATCTTCGTCAAGGGCGGTCCGACGATCGCGCCGACCATGCTGTGGCCTTTGTTCGTCATGGTCGCGGCCTACCACGCGCTGTTTTTCTGGCTGGCGCTGGTCAGGCTCGATAGTGAAATTCTTGGCCGCAAATACCGGGCGTTACGCGCCCGCCTGACATTGAATTAAGGAGATTGTGATGCATCTCGATCTCGATATGGGCAAGTATGTCGTCTTCGTCTGGGGCGCCTACGGCGCGTCGTTCGTCGCCCTGTCGACGCTGGTCCTGATCAGCCTGTGCGCCCATGCCCAGCGCCGCAAGGTGCTCGAGGCCCTGCAGGCCGCTGTCGACGAGCAAAAGGCCGGTCAATGAAACGCGCCATCGCTCTTTTGCCGCTGGTCCTGTTCGTCGTCCTGATCGGGCTGCTGGCCTGGTATAATTTCCACAAGAAGGAAACCTATCAGCCGCGCGCCATGGTCGGTAAATCGGTGCCGTCGGTTGCGCTGAGCGACCTTGACGACGGCTCGACCGCCGACTTGAAGGCCGTGGTTGCCGGTTATAACCGTCCGGTCCTGGTCAATATGTTCGCCTCGTGGTGCGTGCCGTGCGAGGCGGAAAATCCGCAGCTAATGGCGCTGAAAGCGCAAGGTGTGCCGGTCATCGGCATCGCCTGGAAGGACGATCCGAAGGCGACGCAAAACTTCCTCAACCAGCATGGCGATCCGTATGTGAAGACGCTCAGCGATCCCGACGGCAAGATGGCGCTAGCGCTGGGTGTTTCAGCGGTGCCGGAGACCTTTTTCGTCAAGCCCGACGGGACGATCACCGACAAGATCAGCGAACCGATCGTGCCGGATGCCATGGATGCGGTGCTTAAGGAAGTTAGAAAGTAAGAAAGAAAAGAGTTAGCCACGGATAAGGCACGGATGATGTGAGCAAGCTCACATCTACACGGATATTCGCGGCAATTACCCTGCGATGGCGGTATGTCCGAGGTTAAGGATAGGACGGCTTTGCCGTCAAAATTAGAACGCCAGAAACGCATAATTTTCAGCGCCTAAACAGACTTTTTTATCCGTGTAACCTTGGCATTCATTGCCAAGGTATCCGTGCCTTATCCGTGGTCAAAAATTCTTACTTTACTTCTGTCCGTCACTTAAACGGAACGGGTCCAGCGGATAGGTCCCCAGAACCTCGACATCGACGGCGAAGAAGATCAGTTCTTCCAGGGCGCGTTTGAGGCCCGGATCGCTCGGCCGGCCTTCGACATCGCAGTAGAAGACGGTCGAGGCGAAGACGCCGTTTTCGATGTAGCTTTCCAGCTTAGTCATGTTGACGCCGTTGGTCGCAAACCCGCCCAGCGCCTTGTACAGCGCCGCCGGGATATTGCGGACCCGGAAGATGAAGCTGGTCATGCAATCGACATCGGGTTCAGGCTCGACGACGCTGTCGTCGGTGGTCAGGATAAGAAAGCGCGTCGTGTTATGGCGGGCGTCCTCCATGTTGCGCTTGAGGATTTTCAGGCCGTAAAGCTCCGCCGCCGGTTCCGGGGCGATGACGCCACGGTCGAGTTCGCGCGTCTGCGACAGGGCCCGCGCCGCGCCGGCGGTATCATGAAAGACCTCGGCCGTGATGCCCATGTCGCGCAAGGCGATGCGGCATTGCAGCAGCGCCATGGCGTGCGAAGCGGCGACCTTGATGTTGTCCAGTGTCGTTTCCGGCACGCCCATCAGCATCATTTCGATGGGCAGAAAGCGCTCGCCGATGATCTTCAGACCGGAATTCGGCAGCAGGTGATGGACGTCGGAAACGCGCCCGGCGACCGAATTTTCCACCGGAATCATGCCGAGCTGGCACTCGCCCGCCGTCACCGCCGCAAACGCCGCCTCAAAGGTTGGGTAGGGGGTGGGCGTAAAATCGCCGAACCAGCGCTTCGACGCCTGATGGCTGAAGGCACCCGGCTCGCCCTGATAGGCGATTTTGCGTGGTTGAGTATCGCTCATGAACCCGAAATCCTGGCTGTTAGTCCCAATTCCAAACTTCGATGAAGTTTGGCAAGCGAGACTTCGCGCCCGAGCCGTTGCGAGGTAAGCCCGCGCGGCGTTTGAGCGCACACTAAAAACACATGCGACCTTTTGCCACGTCGTGGCAAAAGTGCGCTTGCGTCTTTGCCGGTAGCGTGTCAGAGAGCCAAACGCAAGTACACTAACCAGACAAGCTTTCCGGCTACGGTTGACAGTCCTGTTCCGTGGCTTAAAGCTTGACTTCACATAGACTCGAAAAATTCCCGAAGAGCCGCCTCAAGGGAATTTTTCTCCACATGCATCCTTGTGGAAAAGTACACTGAGCTTTTGCGAAGGACTTTTCCACAAAGCAATTTTGGGATAGCGGGCTGATATGAGCGACGATCTTAAGGGCAACAAGATTATGGGCGCGGCCCTGGCGACGGGTCTGGTGATCATGGCCGTTTCGCTGGGGTCTGCGGCGATTTTCCACCGTGATCCGCCAGCCAAGCCCGGTTACGCCATCGAAGTCGCCGACACCGGCGATACGGGCGCTGCCGCCGTCGTCGACACGCCGCCGGATTGGGGCACGGTCCTGCCCGCCGCCGACGTCGCCGCTGGTCAGAAGACCTTCGTCAAGTGCGCCGCCTGTCACAACGATGCCGCTGGCGCCGGCGTCGCCACCGGTCCGAACCTGTGGGGCGTTGTTGGCCGTCCGACCGCGTCCTTCCCGGGCATGAGCTATTCCGACGCCATGATGGCGCACGCCAAGGACAGCCCGAACTGGACCTATGACCAGTTGTATATGTTCCTCGGCGGGCCGCAAAAGTGGGTCAAGGGCACCAAGATGACCTTCATCGGCCTGCCCAAGGCGCAGGACCGCATCAACGTCATTGCCTATCTGCGCAGCCAGGGCTCTCCCGGTTATGCAATCCCGGCGCCCGATCCCAAGCGCGCCCCGGCGGCTGCCGGTGCGGCCAGTGGCTCGGCTTCTGGTTCCGCTGCTGCCGCGCCGGCCCAGGCGGGCGCCAGCGCCTCGGTCTCCAAAGCCACCGCCGACAAGACCACGGCCCCTGCCCCGGCTTCGGCGTCTGTTTCCAAGTAAGCATCCGGCCAACAAAAACAAAAACCCGCTGGAACATTCCGGCGGGTTTTTTGTTGGCTGGCAATCGTCATAGACGGTATGGATACGCCGTCAAACTAACGGGTCCAGGGTCCGTGTGAGGTTGCATTCAATTTGACTCACCATAAAAGCTAATGATTTCAATAAATTAAATATTACGGTTGAGGTGCGTTCAGTTCGACTCACATATTGATGCCGTTTGCGGCATTTTGAGTCAGTTTGAATGTAACTCAGCGCGAGAAGAGTCAAATTGGATGCAACATAGAGTCTTTCGGATTTCCATAAGTCTGTGGGGCAAACTTAAATGCCTCCGTTGCGTTTAGAGGACCAAGTGGCTTGACCGCCTATTCGGGATTTGCAGGATCCACAAAGCCGTACGGAATTGCTCATAAAGTAATTAAAAAGTTGAATGCATTCCTCAATTTTCGTGCAATAGTTGCGTGGGGAGGCGCATATGACTGATACGAACGACGGCCTAGTCGACGAACCGACATCAATTTTCGAAAATGATCTTCCGCTTGATGCGAAGCTTGAGAAGGCGAGAACCGAGCTTCTCGATCTGTCGGCGAGAAACCGCCTTCTGAATATTCCGCGCTCTGCCAAAAGCGTGAAAACTTTGGAAATCGTGGATGAACGTGGTGCTGAAGTTTTTAGACTTCTGGTTGGCGAGAATAAAGCATTCACGTTTCTTGCCGGCAAAGGGGCTTTGGTCGACCCGGAGGACCAAGACTCGGAAATCGTCGAACTCGCCCTGCCTGAGGATGATAACGTCGATGATCGAGGTATTGCCAGCCGTCATTCTGATACACGCCTTCAAACGCGACTGACGCCGGCGGGTTTGCAAAAAAAGCTGCTGGATCTCTATTATGATGCCCGCACCCTCGAAGAAGAGCAGGGTGTGAATATTCTGTTCCTGGCTATTGGCACGTTAAAATGGCTCGACCCCAACAACGCTGCCGCTATTCGTTACGCGCCTCTCGTGCTGGTTCCGGTTGAGCTCGAACGCGGCAACGCAGCAGAGAAATTCAAGCTGCGTTACCGGCAGGAAGACTTTGCGGCCAATCTTTCGCTGGAGGCCTATCTAGGCCGTGTCCACGGGCTTAAATTACCGATGTTTGAAGCCGTCGACGATTTCAATCTGGCTACATATGCTGAGGCGGTCGCCGACGCCGTATCCGCTAAGCCGGGATGGGCCGTAGATCCGGACGACCTTGTCCTCGGTTTCTTTTCTTTTGCCAAGTTTTTGATGTATCGGGATCTCGATCCGCAGACGTGGCCTTCGGATGCTAAATTGGCCAACCACCCCTTATTGCGGCCATTGATATCCGATGGTTTCCCCGAAGGGGAGCCGCTAATATCTGAGGATGAGTCGATAGACGCACATATTGCGCCTTCGGCTATGATCCATATTGTGGACAGCGACAGTTCGCAGACCCTTGCAGTGGAAGAAGTTAGACGCGGTCGGAACATCGTTATCCAGGGGCCGCCTGGCACGGGCAAATCGCAGACCATTGCCAATGTGATTGCTTCAGCCGTGGCGGACGGCAAAACCGTGCTTTTTGTAGCGGAGAAGATGGCGGCGCTAGAGGTTGTCAAACGCCGGCTGGACTCGACGGGCGTTGGCGTGGCTTGCTTGGAACTTCACAGCAATAAGGCCAATAAGCGCGGAGTTCTGGAAGAGCTTCGCCGGACCTGGGAACTGGGCGCCCCACGCACAGAAAACCCGGACGTTCTTAATGCCCGCCTATCCGAGGTTCGTGATTATCTGAATGCCCATGCCGAACGGCTTCATACGCCAATAGGGCCTGCCGGGTTAACGCCCTACGATGTCATCGGCCATCTTGTGCGTCTCAGACAAAAAGGCGTACAGCCCGCTTATCTTCAGCTTGAGGGTGTTGAAGGGTGGACTCAGACGGATTTCGACATACGCTCGAAGCTTGTTACTGAACTGACCGAGCGAGTGGCCGACCTCGGAACGCCCGACGCACACCTATGGCATGGAATCGAACGCACTCAAATATTGCCGACTGAGGTGGCGCGGATAAGTGAACGCCTGTCAGAACTCTTTATGCGCTTGTCGGTAATAGTAGCCGAACACGCGGAAACAGCGTCGGTTGTGGAACTGCGTGTACCGGAAACACTGGAAGCCCTCGATGCTATCGTCATTCTGACAGATCGACTTGCTAAGGCACCAGCGATGGAAGCAGAGTGCATGGCGGCTGATATCTGGCTGACGTCGGAAGTTATACGCGATATCCTGACGGCCGGTCGCGAATACGCTGATTTCAGACAGCAGTTAGAGCCCGTTTTCAAAGAAGAGGCGTGGACCACAGATATTTCCCATCTGCGAGCGACTCTTGCGCCACTTGATGCTCAAACGCCTGCTGATGTATTCGCAGATGCCCGGATTGTCGCCACAGGATTGCCCACTCTTTTAGAGTCCGGATGCAGGTTGGCCGACGCTATTGGAAGGCAAGCAGGCCCCGTAAGCCTGCACGATCTTGAAATATTAGCTCAAGTAGGGGAGCGCGTAGCCCAGGCCCCCGAAGCAGACCCTGTCGCTTTTGCTCAGGATTTATGGGACAGTGGAGTTGAACGCGCCGCTGATCTGGCTGCGGCTGTCAAGAAGCTCGAAGATGCGCGGAGTATCGTTGGGTCAGGCCTGACTGAAGCAGCGTGGGATAAAGACCTTTCCTCTGTCAGAACGACGCTGGTGACTCACGGCACCTCCTTATTTCGTCTATTGAACGGTGAATGGCGTGCGGCGGACCGCCTAATGCGGTCGTTCCAAACCGCAGCCAAAGTTACCCTCGACGAGCGCTTGCGTTGGCTTGATGCTTTGGCGATGGGACAGGCGGCCCTAAGGTTGATCCGCGACGAAAACGATTTTGGCCGGACCGCCTTCGCGGGAGATTGGCGAGGTGAACGTTCCGCTTCGCCTCCACTGCAAGCCATGGTCGATTGGATGCGAAGCCTAAGAGGGCTGGGTGCCGAGCCGCGCTTGATCGTAGGGCGACGCCCGGATCGTCCACGCATCGCAAATCTATCATTATCGCTGACGGCTGAAATTTCGCGATCAAAATCCGAAATAGCTCAACTGTGGGATAACGCCCGAACATCGCGGCATACCCTCTTCGGGGCAGCTACAGGGCCTGGGGACATTGCCTTACCGGCAGCTAAAGATACGTGCTTGGCTATAGCTGAAGCTTATGAAGCGGTTAGCGCCATAAGTCAGACGACCGAATCCTCTCTGGACATCCGACGCCAGGCGCTGAGCAAATTGGCGCAGGGGCAAGTCGCAACGCAGTCAATAGAAGACGCCGAGTCTGTGGCTCGATTGGCCTTTGGTAAGGCCTGGCAGGGACGTCAAAGTGATTGGCTCACCCTGACGACGATAGTCGATTGGATGGATGCGAATGCTGATATCAGGCTACTGGCCGCCAGAATAAAGGATCGTGCTGGGCTCAAGACTAAAGCCGAACTTGCTATGGTCGCCCGTGATTCCTGGCTGTCCGATATGGCAAGATTGCTCGGAGATATAAAAGCAAACCCGGACGCGTTGGTTACCGTGGTTTCGCTGCTAACCGTTCCAGTGGCAAGTCTGACGAGCCATTTGGCCGCTTGGAGAGACGGTGGCGAAGCACTGACGTCATGGATAGGCTATCTGGCGCGCGCGCAAGAAGCGAAAACTCTTGGCTTAATTGATGTTGTCAATCGTCTAGGAAACGGGCGATTGATCCCAGATCAAGCATATGGAGACTTTGAACAAGCCTTCTTTGAAGTAGTGTTGGAACAGCAGGTGGTGGCGCAGCCAGAACTCGCGGTATTCGACGGCGAAATACAGGGGCGCAGGGTACGCGATTTTGTCGATCTTGATCGCCAACGCATTCGTCTCGCTGCAAGCGAGGTAGCGTTGGCGCACCATAGGAACGTACCACCGCAAGGTGGAGGGATTGCAGGCCCGCTTAAAGTTTTAAAGGGAGAGATGGCCAGGAAAAGAGGCCATATGCCTATACGCCAGTTGATAGAGAAGGCTGCGCCTCCCATTCAAGCGTTGAAGCCGGTCTTCATGATGAGTCCACTTTCCGTAGCGCAGTTCCTGCCGCCAGGTAAATTGTCGTTCGATCTCCTGGTGATGGATGAAGCCAGCCAAATTCAGCCTGTAGACGCGCTTGGCGCCATTGCAAGATGCAAGCAGGTCGTGGTGGTCGGTGATCCTCAGCAGCTACCACCAACCGCCTTCTTCTCGAAAATGACAGGTCAAAGCGATGGTGACGATGATGATGGCGCAGCAAAGGTCGCCGACATCGAAAGTATTCTTGGCCTATTCACAGCACGTGGTTTGCCAGTGCGGATGTTGCGTTGGCATTACCGCAGCCGTCATGAATCGTTGATCGCGATTTCCAACCGGCAATTTTATGAAAACAAGCTGGTTATAGTGCCTAGCCCGTTTACTGCACAGTCAGGGCTGGGTCTGCGTTTCCATCACGTCAAGGATGGCATATTCGAGACGGGTGCCTCTCGTACAAACCCGATTGAGGCGAAAGCGGTCGCCCGCGCCATAATCCATCATGCGCGTACCACGCCTGAGCTGTCCTTAGGAGCCGTCGCCTTCTCCGCACCACAACGCAAAGCGATAATGGAGCAGCCTGAGCTATTACGGCGTCAGCTGACGCCGGCGGAAGAAGCCTTCTTCCAAGCACATCCGACGGAGCCCTTCTTTGTAAAAAATCTGGAAAATGTTCAGGGTGATGAACGCGATGTTATCCTAATTTCGATTGGTTATGGCCCAACTACACTTGGTGCTCGACCGCCAATGAGATTTGGGCCAGTTGGGCAGGACGGCGGTGAGCGCCGACTTAATGTCTTGATCAGCCGTGCCAAACGGCGGTGTGAGGTTTTCTCCTCGATGACCGATGAGGACATAGATCCCGATTTCGCTTCGGGGCGCAAAGGCGTCTTTGCCCTTAAACTTTTCATGCACTTTGCACGTACCGGGCGCCTGTCATTGGCGGAATCCGTTGGACGCGATCGAAACGCCGTATTCGAGGAACAAATAGCGCAGGCTATACACGCGAGGGGTTATCAGGCGCATCTCAACGTCGGGGTATCGGGATTATTTGTTGATATTGCGGTGTCCTCTCCGGACCAGCCTGACAGATATCTGCTTGCTATTGAATGTGACGGACCTTCTTATCGGAGTGCCAAATCCGCGCGAGACCGCGATCGCCTACGCCGCAGCGTACTGGAAAACCAAGGCTGGATCGTCCACCGCATTTGGAGCGGAGAATGGTTCCAGAGACCGCAAGAACAACTTGAGCGTCTGATTTCGGCCATTGAAGCGGCCAAAATTGAACTTGAACGTGATAGCAATGCTGCTGCCCGCCTGCCCGCGTATGAGATCATTTCCGTCGAAAGGGAGGATGTCACCGAGATGGGCCTGGGCTTAAGTGAGCCTGAACTTGGCGCAGCTATCGCCTATGTTGAGACCTCAATTACCCGGCCGTCTCATATACAAAGCGAGCTGCATATGGCACCTACAGGTGTTCTTTCCCAGCTCGCCGAAACCGTCACACGTGGTGAGGGGCCGGTACATTTCGATGAAGTCGTCGTGCGGCTTCGCACGGCTTGGGGTGCGGCGAAGGCTGGAGCGCGCATGCGCGATGCTGTCCGCCGCGCTGTGGATGTATCGATCAGGCAGGGCCGCATCTTAGAGCAGGATGACTTTCTTTCAGCGCCTGGCGGTGATGTAATTGTCAGAGACCGCAGCGATGCGCTTTCCCCCACCTTGCGTCGCCCGGATATGTTGCCACCATCGGAAATTGAAAAGGCGTTGATTGATGTAGTATCGCGTAATTTCGGGGCTACAGAAGATCAGGCGCTACAATACGTATCTCGCGCCTTTGGTTTTAAAGCCACGAGTGCCCAACTCCGTGATGTGTTACTCGATGTTCTGAATAAGGCATTGGAGAAGGGTACCCTTATCCGTCGCGACACGCTCATCGATGCCGGCCCAAACGCTCCCAAACCTCATCGCGAGACCTCAAAGCCATCATTACAAACACTCATTGATGACGGAGAGGGTGAGCGACTGGAATTCAAGGAGACGTTACGTTGGGATATACGCCAAAGTATAGTGAGTAAAAGAATCGAAGACAGCTCAATGAAGGCGATTGCGGCCTTCAGCAATTATCGTGGAGGCACATTGCTAATAGGTGTCCGAGATGACGGGACAGTGCAGGGCCTCGATCTGGACCTCAGCAGCTTTGGAGGCATTCGTGACCGCTTTGAGGTCCACCTTACGAATCTGATCAAAGAAAGATTTTCTGAGAGCTTCCGTGCGGGATGCGTCTCTGTCAGTTATCCAGTTTTGAATGAACGGACGGTTTGCCGGGTCGATGTTAAGCGTTCACGAACGCCCGTGTATCTTTCAATATCCGACAGCAATAATAGTCCGTCTACAGAACGATTGATCGTAAGGGCCGGAGCGTCTTCGTCAGAGATTCCGTATGGTCAGGTAGCAACATATATTCCGGATCATTTTGACGCCTGATACCGGAACGCACTCATGTGCCTACGAGTGCAGTCTATAATTCGCTCCGCTACTGAATATATCTAATCCACTGCGATATGCCATTGTCGGTCCAATTATCCTCGACTCAAAACGCAACAATTGCAAAGCCATACGACGCGAGGCGTCACAAGGTTTCTACCGAATTCGCCATAAAAGGTTGGACTAAGTATCGCCTGCGTCAAATAAGATTGGACTTGGCATTAGGCCCCCAAACCTGGCTTTCGCGTCGGCGCGTTTACTAAGGTAATTTAAACTCAAGCAGGCGTTGGAAGATATCGTCAGCAATTTTGATAGTGACAGGATCTACGCCGGCGATCGGCGGTCGCGGCGCCTTTTCAACCAAGGCCTGATGAATGAAGTCATCAAGTACGGTCTGTCGATTGATCAGATCACCTTCCTGACACGTGCGCTTGAGGTCGAAGAGTTCGGACAAGGCTGAAATCAGCGGGCTGCTGAGATTTGCGCACAGAGACGCCACGTCCATGGGCGGGAGGTCCGGGCTTGCGGAAAGCCAATTCAACATGAGCGCCGGCCTCAGAGCATAGCAATAACGTTTGATTTTCACTTGAGATTGATCGGCCTCTGCCTCCCAAGCTCGTCGCGCCAGGCGGTCGTAGTGGTACCTCAAAACGGCCTTGTCAGCTGTGAGAGTGACGAATTTCCGCAGCGGTTCTACAATTGCATCGTCGCCATAGTAGCGAACTGGCGAGACCAGCCATTCGTGAAAAATGGGATTCGAATGCAGGCCAAGCCGCAAGGCTTTCCTGATATCCCAGCCATTTAGATCGAGTGGGACACCGAGGAATTCGTCGTCTTCCAATGGCGTCTCTATGACATCCCGAAATTCCCTGACCGACAAATAATCTGAGCGCGGCCGGGCATAGACAAACCTGACATCATAATCGCTGTCGGCAGATGGAAAGCCCCAGGCCCGGCTCCCGGATTCAATAGCAAACAGAATTTGTATATTCTCACGTTCCGCCAGAGCGTTGAGCTTCGTTTGAATATAGGCCTTGGCCTCTGGTGAAATAGTGGAAGGCCTGATCACAATGCTTCCCCCCGAACAATACGGTCATAGAGGCTGGCGATAAAATCATCCGCGATGGCAGGGTCGCCGTCTTCCGGCAAATTTGAACGGCTTGCCGCAGCCTCAACCTCGTTCAATAGCTCTTCGATCTCTGTACCTACGGCCTCGTAAGGTATCTGGCCAAGCTTGATCGCCAAGAGGTGCGCGGCTTCCGGGCGCGGGAAGGTGACATGCCCGGCCTCCAGGAATTCGACAGCCTGCCTGGCGATACGGACTGCGTGTGACATGGCCTTCCAGTCGACACCTTGATTGGCTTCGGCCGCACGTGTGCGGGCGCCGAATTCATCAAACAGGTTTTGCGCCATGGCCCGTGCCGACTTGATTGAGGCGGAGAAGATCGCCTTCTTACCCGCGACATCGAAATAACTGGCCAGGGAGCCATCGGGATTTGGCAGCTGGACAATATCCAGCAAGTCACTGGCCTTGACCAGAGAGCGCAATTCGACTTCGGCTACTGCCAGCTTTTCATTAGACCCGTAGGTAGTCTCGATGTCTTTTAGTCCATCCAAGGCCAGTCTGACCGCCGAAAGACGCTCACCTTTGACGCCATATTTGCGGGCCTGTTGACGGCAGTAGCCGACAAAGGCTGTTGTCTTCTTACTGAATAATTTTGGCGCCAGGACCTGAATATTCCGCCAAACGACGTCGGGCTCATCCAGCATGGCGCTGACAGGAGCGAATAGCATGTCTAGCGCCACCGTCTGGCCTTCGGACAGGAGTTCCAAAAACTTCGCCGGGCTATAGGCCTCGAAGTCGGTGTCTTCGGCTGTGTTCTTCTCACCCCTGGCCTTGTCCCGATGTCCTGTCACAGCGGGCTTCACCCGTTGCAACAGAATGTCGCGCGCCGTAGGCAGATAGATGGCCTTGATATCAAGATCGGACTCAGGCGTGTTGGTGCCATAGAGGTGCGACCCAAAGCGCATACGGACAATGGTTTTCATATCCATCGCTATAGCCTCGGATCAACCGGTTCGCTCTCAAGAGCCAGAACGCCAAACACGGCTTCGTGGACGCGATAAAGCGGCTCCTTGGCGACAAAGCGTTTTAGCGCCTCGTGCCCCAGAGCGAACTCACGCTGCGCCAGTGAACGCTTACCGCCGACGTTCCGCGCCTTTAACCGCACGAGATGCTCTGGCGCTGTGTATTCCGCGCCATAGATGATGCGCAGATATTCGCGGCCTCGGCATTTGATGCCCGGCTGGATCAGCCCTTTGTCGCCCTTGACGGTAAAGCCCAACGGTTTGACGACCATTCCTTCCATGCCATTGGCGGTCTCGATCTCCCACCATTGTGCGGCGGCCGTTACCTGTCCGTCATCCGTCAGATCGATGATCCGGCGCTGCGTCGCTTTGACAAAGTCCGGGTCTGAAGCCGACAGTTGGTCAATGACATCGAGGTGCCACAGGTGATCCTTGTCCATGTTGAACGATCCCTCATGAGCGAGCACATGGAAAGGCGCAATTTTGTAGTCGTCGAGACCCTGGACATCCCAGCAATAGCGGCGATAGGCGTCACGATAGGCATGGGTCATTTCGGCCCGCGCCGTCATTTTTGCCGCCAGTTCAGACTGACCCGCCTTTGCCAATAGTTCGGCGGCTATGGGCAAGGCATGATTAGCCGCAGCCCCCACTGGGGCATATTGCTGCTCCAGCAAGGCCAAGGCCTTCGCAGACCAGGGCATGATTTCGCTATCGAGGCAGATCCAGTCCGTCTTCAGTTCGTCCCAGAGTCCGGCCGTGGTCATGGACTGTCCGACACGCGCAAGGAAGGCTTGTTCAAGCGCTTTGTCGTTAAAGAAGGCCCGGCCCGTTCGTGTATAGACCGCGCCATGCACATCCTCATTGATGCCAAAGCGCCTCTTTACCGCTTCCTGGTTACGGCCAAGGACCACAATGGCGCGCGAACCCATGTGCTTTTCCTGTGCGATGACGGATGTCACACCTGCTTTTTGGAAATAGCCGAACGCTTCAACCGGATGCTCCAGCCAATCATCCAACTTGGAGGTTTCGCATGGCGCCATGGTGGGCGGCAGATAGATCAGCAGACGTGGATCGATCGCGAACCGGCTCATAACCTCCAGCGCCGCCATAGCGTTTTCGTCGCGTATGGTGATGTTCTTGAAAAGCTCGGTCGAGACAACACGCTTGCCAGTAACATCGTCCAGATCGAGCATATCGGTGTCACGCGCTAAAACCGGCGCGGCAATCGGGCGCACGGGCTCGCAGTAGACCCGAAGCGCATCGACAGCCACAAATTCATTTTCCGGGTAACGTAGGGCGGTCAGCTTACCGCCGAAGACACAACCGGTATCGATGTTGATGGTGCGGTTCAGCCACTCGGGCTCGGGTACCGGCGTGTGGCCATAAACGAGTGTCGTAGCACCGCGATAATCCTGCGCCCAGTTGTAGCGCACCGGCAGGCCGAACTCGTCGGTCTCTCCGGTCGTTTCTCCGAACATGCAGAAGCTGCGGATGCGCGGCGATCCGCGTCCAATGTAATGCTCTTTGAGTCCCGCGTGAGATACGGCCAGCTTGCCACCATCGAAGACATAATGACTGATCAGGCCTTCAAGGAAATCCATGACATCACGCTTGAACTCGCCACTTTCGTGCGACATTTGCTCAAGCGATTCCGCCAGGCCGTGATTGACCTTCACGTCGCGGCCCTGCAGCGCCTTTTTGAGCTTTTCGTCGTGGTTCCCGGCAACACAGAAGGCGATACCCGACTTGCACATATCCATGACGATACGCAGGACCTCAGGGGTTTTCGGACCGCGATCGACCAGGTCACCGACAAAGATGAGTTTGCGACCGTCTGGGTGGGAGACACGATAAGGCGCGCGGCCTTCGATGACGTAGCCCAGCTTTTCCATAAGCCTTTCGAGCTCATCGAAGCAGCCGTGAATGTCACCGATCAAATCGAACGGACCCGTAACACCCTTCTTATTGTTCCAAAGTTTCTGGCGCCAAGGGCGGCCTCATCAAGGCGTGGATCGATGGCGTCGCCGTCGAAGATGCGGCGCGCAAGCAACTCGACAATATCGCGGCTATGCCGTTCATCCATAAGCACGTCGCCATCATGCCCGATGTTCGCTGGGGGATGGGCGCGACCATCGGCTCGGTTATCCCGACCAAGGGCGCGATCATTC
>Ga0206959_10204_pt1 | contig 16177 bp, 6 predicted proteins | sample Alteio_BWOrgHeat_31_FD_152971 | JGI IMG/M metagenome (GOLD analysis project Ga0206959, IMG submission 152971) | Enriched cells from forest soil in Barre Woods Harvard Forest LTER site, Petersham, Massachusetts, United States -... | ecosystem: Environmental > Terrestrial > Soil > Temperate forest >...
TGCCCAGCGACAATCTTACATGTGTCTTTATCGACAGCGCAGGTACTGTTTGGATTGGCACGGACGGCGCTGGCGTGCTGCGCTATGATGCGGCCAGCAGAAGTTTCATCGGTTTTCACAACGATCCCTCCGACCCCGCTTCGCTGAATCACAATGTCATACGCACGATCTATGAAGACTCTCGCGGACAGCTCTGGGTCGGAACATTTCTTGGCGGCGCCAATCTGCTAAAGAAGTCGCGTCCGGGCTTCGATTACTATACCCACGATTCCTCAGAACCAAAAACTCTGGGAAGCTCGGCGGTTTCTTCTTTTCTTGAGGACCGTGAAGGCCGTATCTGGGTCGGCTCGCAGGGTGGCTGGATCAATCTCTACGACCGCCGCAATGGGAAATTCACGCGCTACCATTTTCCTGAAGCGCTGCCCGGCAATCCCGCTATTCTCGCGATGCTTGAGGATCATCGCGGACGCATCTGGGTTGGCACATATCGCGATGGGCTAGGTTTGTTCGACCCTGCGCGCAACAGCATGACCGCATTCCGGCACCGTCCTGGGGATGAAGCCAGCCTCAGCGACGACCAGATTTGGGCCATGGCCGAAGACCGGAACGGTCACATTTGGATTGGCACCAACAGAGGGCTTGATCTCTTCGATCCGGACCGGCACGTGGTGATTCGGCATTACCAGGCAAGCCCCGATGGTCTCAGGCAAATGAGTATACGCGCGCTCATGCTCGATCATGCAGGCAATCTCTGGGTGGGGACGTTTGCCGGGTTGGGCATGCTGCGTCCTGGGGCGGAGAAGTTTATTGCATACCGCCATAACGGCAACGACCCTCACAGCGTGAGTGATGATGGCATCGTTGCCCTGCACGAAGACAGCGCATACCGTCTTTGGGTGGGAACGCTGGGCGGAGGCCTGGATCTTTTCGATACCGCCACCGGCACATTCACTTCATACACAAACTTTCCCAGCAATGTGATCTACGGCATAGAAGAAGATGCTGCGCGGCGGTTGTGGCTCAGCACCAACCACGGCCTCACGCGTTTTGATCCGGCAACACAAAGCATTGAAAATCTCGATCTCGGCAATGGTTTGCAGAGCCTGCAGTTTCACCTCGGCGGAAGTCTCAAGACCAGGAGCGGGCGCATTCTCTTTGGCAGCATGGATGGCTTTTACGATTTCGATCCTGATCTGTTGAAGCCGGACAAGTATGCTCCTCCGGTGGTGTTCACCGAGCTGCGCAAGTTCAACCAGCCGGTCAAACTTCCGACCGCTTTTTCAACCCTGGATACGATCCCGCTCGCTTACAGCGACAAGATTTTCTCAATCCAATTCGCGGCACTCGATTATTCGGTGCCTCGTCGCAACAACTACAAATACCGGCTGGAAGGCTTCAGCGATGATTGGGTGCAACTGGGCGGGAAGCGTGAAGTTACCTTTACCAATCTCGACCCGGGATCTTATCTTCTGCGCGTGCAGGCTTCCAACGGCGATGGTGTGTGGAATGATGCTTCCACGGCGACGTTGCGGGTAGTCATTCGTCCACCCTTCTGGCTTACATGGTGGTTCCGCGGACTGTGCATACTGGCGTTCATTCTTGCCGTTTACGCGGCCCACATATATCTGGTGCGGCGACTCACTGCTGATCTGGCAAAGCGCAAGCAGGCGGAATTGGCCTTGCGTGCCTCGGAAGAGCGGTTCTCAAAGGCATTTCATGCCAATCCAGCGCCCATGTCGATTACGCGGTTCAGAGACGGGCTGTTGCTTGACGTCAACGAGAGCAACCTGAACGTGCTTGGTTACCGGCGCGACGAAATCATCGGGCGCAAGCTGGTGGAAACCCGCATTCTTGACTTCGAGCAGACGCGCAGCGCCTACCAGACGCTCTTGCGTGAGGGCTCCATCCGTGGCTTGGAATGCAATGTGCGCACGAAGTCAGGAGAGATACGCGTCATTCTGACTTCCGCGGAACTCATCAGTCTCGACGGAGAAGAGTGCGTGCTCGGCGCGTCCCTTGATATCACCGATCACAAGCGCCTCGAAGACCAGCTTCGCCAATCGCAGAGAATTGAAGCCATCGGCAAACTGGCCGGTGGCATCGCCCACGATTTCAACAACCTGCTTACAGTGATCAAGGGCTATTGCCGTCTGCTGGGCGATTACGATCAGGAACCACAGGCGCGCAAAGATCTGCAACGAGTGGAAGATGCTGCCGATCGCGCCGCCACGCTGACCCGCCAGTTGCTTGCCTTCAGCCGAAGGCAGATGTTGCAGCCGCGTACTTTCAATCTCAATAAACTGGTGATGAATATCAACGAGATGCTGCGCCGTCTCATTGGCGAGGACATCGAAATTATTACGCGTGTTGCGCCCGACCTCGGATTAGTGCGAGCCGACATAAGCCAGATCGAGCAGGTAATTATGAATCTGGCGGTGAATGCGCGCGATGCCATGCCGCAAGGCGGCAAGTTAATGCTGGAAACGTCAAACGTTGAGTTGGATGAATCCTATGCGCGGGCGGAAATTGGCGTGCGCCCCGGTCGCTACGTCCTGCTGGCCGTCAGTGACAGCGGCGTTGGCATGAACAAGGACACGCTGGCTCACATCTTTGAGCCGTTCTTTACTACGAAGGAACTTGGCAAAGGAACTGGACTTGGGCTTTCCACGGTTTATGGCATCGTGAAACAGAGCGGTGGTCACATTTCCGCTGATAGCGAACCGGAGCAGGGAACAACCTTCCGCATTTATCTTCCACGGGTCGATGACGCGCGCAACGAGTCAGGCAAGGCTGCTCATGCCATGGAAGAAACTCTGGTTTGGTAAAAGATTCCAGGGGAATTTAGGACTGTGCTGAACTGCTAACTTACTGCTTTCGGCCTCGGATTTATCTTCCTATTTTGAGTTTATGCAGCTCTTAATAGGTCGCCAAACTAAAATATTGGACCCAATATTCTGAAAACGCGTGTACGTTTAGCAAAAAAGAACAGCGCGTAACAGTTCAGGGAACTGTTACGCGCTGTTCTTTTGCCTCAACCCTATTGAATTCTGAGCTGTTTTGGTACAAAATCGGCCCTGCACGCAAGTCCAAGTCCCATGGACAATCTCATTTGTAATCCTCCAGACACTGCGCAGGTCACCATTCCCGGCAATGAGATGGCCTATACCGGAGCCGTGCGCCATGCTCTCCGGCAGGTGCTGGCCAGCAACGAATTTCATAGCAGCAAGCGCTGCCGGGATTTCCTGCGATACGTTGTGGAAAGCACCCTGAACAATCAGGGGGACACACTCAAAGAGCGCACTATCGCAATCGACGTCTTCGGACGCGGCAGCGAGTATGACCCCAGTGATAACGCCACAGTCCGCGTAAGGGCCCTGGAGGTTCGCAAGCGCCTTGATCGTTACTACAATCATGAAGGCGTCAACGATGCGATTCGGATTTTGATTCCTGCCGGCACCTATGTGCCGGAGTTTCGTCCGCAGCCCGAGCCGATTCATGAACAAGCAGAAACGCCGGTCGTGGATAGAGTGCTCGTCCCGGAGGAGCTGGCACCCCCAAAACAAAGGAAGCTGCCGGTCTATTTAGTGACGATCGCTCTTCTATTGCTGATTTCAGCGGTGAGTGTTTTTGGGTGGCATCGAGCGGCCTCGCAACCTGCGACCTCATTGGCGGAGTTCTGGTCGCCGGTTGCCAAGACATCCTCGCCGACGTTGTTGTTTGGCTCAGCCCTTCCCATCTATTCCTTGAATCATGATCCGCAGTCCAAGAACCCGGTGAAGGTGGAAGAGTTTGTGTTGGTCAACGATCAATATGTGGGCGCCAGCGATGTCAACGCCATCTATGAGCTTTCCAATTTCCTGGGAGAAATGGGGAGGCCGTACCGGATTCGCATTGGGCGCGATATTTCATTCAACGAGCTGCGCAACCAGCCTGCGGTTTTAGTTGGATATACCTATACACATTGGAAAGAAGTAAGCTCGAACCTACGATATTTCATTCATGTAGATGGGCCACCGTTTGGCATACTCGACCGCGAATCGATCACGCCCTGGGTTTTGTCCAAGCTGCCCAACGATCCAACCTTGAGTGAGGACTACGCCATTATTTCCCGGGTTTTTCATCCAGACACGCATTCGATGGTGGTGGAGTTCGCGGGCATATCGCACATCGGAACGGAAGCGGCAGCAGACCTGCTTACCAATCCTGAAGTCTTCAAAGACGCAATTCATGGCGCGCCCGATGGATGGAAGGATAAGAATCTTCAAATCATTATTCATGTAAAGACGATTGACGGGGCCCCCTCTTCACCGCAGGTCGTCGCATCCTATTTTTGGTAAAAGCCTAAATCGTAAGACGTGCGTTTGTTTCGGCCCCGACTTCCTGGCAAACGATTCCATCTGAAAATCTCGATTGCAAAAAAATGTGGACGGAGCGTATAGCCCCGTCCACACCCCTTTTAGAGGAAGGAGGAACGTCCGTGGCTACAATCGCACAAAGTCACAGAAGCCAACCAGTTCAAAACAGTTCAACAACTGTACGATGACAGCGCGAAATGTATTGGGTTTGTATGTGGGGCGATTACAAATGGAAAATAACTCCGCATAACAGTTTATAACTGGACCTCACATCACGAGTATGAGAATGCTTTGTTTGTAGCGTTTTTACTTCAAATGATTGGGAGAGGGTAGCAACTCTCCCCTTTTATTTCCAAGAATACTTTTCATTCGACTTTAGAAAACATGTCACACGAGCCAAATGATGCGCACGCCCATCTTATCAAGCAAGCCCTTGGGTCCATTCTCACTAGCCGGGAGTTTAGGAGTAGTAAGCGGTGCCAGGACCTTTTGCGGTATCTGGTTGAGAAGAAGCTGCATGGTAACGAGGAAAACCTGAAAGAGCGCATGATTGCCTCAGATGTATTCGGTTTAAAAATAACTGAATTTGAGCCGAATAACTCTTCTATCGTCCGCGTCCGCGCATGTGAAGTGAGAAAGAAGTTAGAACGATATTACGAGACTGAAGGCAAGGGAAGCGCCATTCGCATCGGGCTGCGTGGTAGCTATAACCCGGAATTTAACTTTGTCCAAACCAGCGTTGTTTTAAGAGAATATTTGGCAGCGAGTTCTGTTGTCGCCGGGCAGGCACAGGGTGGCAAGCCCAAGCTGCCGGCCAGACCGCAACGACGCAAAAAGATTGGGGTCGCAGCCATTGCTGCCTCGGTGTTTATTGCTTGTCTTCTGGTTGTGGCGAATGCAATACGAGACAGTAGAGATGTATTGAGCGAGTTCTGGACACCCGTGGTAAGCAACACCGCGCCCGTGTCGCTATTTGTTGCGCCTGTTCCTGTTTATTCCCTGAATCATAATCCGGTTTCTTCTTCTCCGGTTATGCCGGCGGAATTTGGGCTGATCAGAGATCAATATGTTGCTGCCAGTGATGTCGGCGCGCTGTTTCGTGTCGCTGCCATCCTGAAGCAGCTAAAGCAGCCTTACAAATTGCATATTGGAAGCAGCATGTCATTCGGCGATCTCCGGGGAGAGCCAGCGGTCGTGATCGGCTACACCTACAGCAAATGGAAAGAAGTCAGCGGGAACTGCCGCTATCGCATACGCTCAGAAGCGCCGCCGTTTGGAATTGTTGACCGCAACGCCGGCATGTCATGGATGCTCTCCACGGCACCCAATGATCCTGCGTTAAAGGAGGATTATGCGATCATATCGCGCTCGTTTCAGCCCGATACACAGGCTCCGCTGGTGGAACTGGCGGGAATCTCACATTTCGGAACGGAGGCCGCTGGAGAGCTTGTAACCAACAGCACCATGCTTCGAGATGCTTTACAGCACGCGCCTAAAGGATGGCAAAGGCAAAATCTCCAAATCGTCATTCACGTCAAAGTAATCGATGGATATCCGTCGGCGCCTGAGGTGGTGGCCACGTATTTCTGGTAGGTGGGTCAAGTTAAAACAATCATGAGACATATGAGTATCGATCTGAACGTTTCATTACTTTCACTTAGATATTACGTTCCGATATGTAAGTAACGGCTCGTAACATCGCATCGTGGGCCGCATCCAGCTCTATGAAGGTTAAGTGCTACGAGGGAACTGTTCATAGCTTGCTAAGTATGGTTGAGGTTCTCATACTCGTCCACCAGCCACGAGCAAAGGCAAAACAACCTTGTGAGCTGTGAGGAGATCAAATGAAGCGGATATTCAAGCAAGTCTCTCTCGTATTCGCGACACTTGCGCTGGTGCTGATAACGCACACAGCCAGTGCGCAAACAAGTCCAACGATTAGCTGGGGTGGCTTTCAATGGGCTGCCCGAAGCGGGCAGGGTGGCCCCGGTCCAAACACCTGGAGCCCAAACAACGTCTTTGTCGATGCCAGTGGAAATATGCATTTTCAAATCAACAACAGCAGCGGCACGTGGTCCTCGGCGGAACTGGATATGACAAATCCAGCGACGATGGGCTTCGGTACTTACCAGTTTCAAATGTTGAGCGAAGCGGACACGCTCGACCCCAACACGGTGTTTGGTTTCTTCCTGTATCCGCCAGCGAGCGTCGGACCCGGCGGCACGAATGAGATCGACGTCGAGTGGTCGAGGTGGGGCAACATCAATGCCTTCAACGGAAATTTCACTGTTTGGCCGGCGGTGACGGGAATTACCCGAAGTTGGACGGGCTTCTTTCTCGATTCAGCTGTCCAATCCACGCATCGTTTCATTTGGACGCCTCAGACGGTCACCTTCCAATCCATGGATGGCTTAAGGAACGTCGGTGACACTACTGGTATGTACGCGAATTGGACCTTCGATCCGGCCAATCCGCCGAATCCAACTCAGACCAACAATTTGCAGTACTTTTGCCCTGCGGGTGATACCGCTCAGCAGTGTATTGCTCAGCAACAGCAGTTGTTCATCATTAACCTCTGGCAGTTTAGCGGGCAGACTCCGACCAGCGGCCAGACGCAGGAAGTGGTGCTCAAGAATTTCACGTATGTGCCTCTCGGCGGACCAACGCCAACACCGACTCCGACGCCTACTCCCTGCTCAGGTTGCCCCACTCCGACACCAACGCCCAAACCGACAGCGACGCCGACTCCAAACAATAGCTGCTATCCGGCCTGGGTATCGAACGTCACTTATCAAACGGGCACGCGAGTTACTTACAATGGCGTGAACTATCAGGCGAACTATCCAACCAATGGCGACAATCCAGCACTGCATTCCGGCCCTGCGGGCAGCGGACAGCCCTGGTTGACGCTTGGAGCCTGCAGCGGATCACCATCCCCCACACCCACACCGACGGCAACGCCGAAACCGACTGCCACACCAACTGTTACGCCAAAACCAACGGCAACGCCAACAGCAACACCCAAGCCAACCGCAACGCCGACGCCGAGTAACAGCTGCTATCCTGCGTGGGTAAATAACATTACCTATCCAACAGGCGCGCATGTCAGCTACGGCGGGAAAAACTATCAGGCAAACTATCCGACCAATGGCGACAACCCGGGTGTACATTCCGGGCCTGCAGGCAGCGGACAGCCATGGTTGACGCTCGGTGCATGTACGGCATCCCTGCTTCCCCTGGAAATGGAGCAGTCTCCCAATGTGCTGGCAATGGTCAAAACGGAAGATCGCTTTGATGCAGTGCCCTATCAACGCTATGAGAGCAGATTCACGCAAGGATAGTTTTACAAAACACTACCGATGCTTTTGAATCTATGTCATAGATTTGTAATTCAGACTCTGGGCCGGCTGTGGCCCGCCCAGAGTCTGATGTTTGTTCGGCACCGTTAAGAATTGAGATTAGGGCCAAGTGGCATACATAATATATTTCCTACGATTGTGCCGTCGAACCTCATCAGCTGATACATTTGGATCGATGACTGTTCGCTTGCGGCTACTGCTGTGTTATCTAACAATCCTGGTCCTGCTACCCCTGCAACTTGAATCGGCAAAGCCCGCGATTATCATCGCGGACCAACCAAAGGATTTGCCGCTCATTTCAATCGAATGGGGTGTTCTCTCAAACTACGATAGAGAGAGTTCAGGCGCGACTTCAGAGTTGCTTCTGGTGAATCAGGGATCGCTTCCGCTGGCAAATAGCGGATGGACGTTGTATTTCAACTGTTCGTGCGGCTTTGCCGGTGGGATAGAAGAGCAAGGAATGCTCTTTACGCATCTCAAGGGTGATTTCTACAAGCTTGAGCCTGCGCATGGATTTGAACCGTTATCGTCTGGCCAGAAAGTTCGCATTACTTTAAAAGCACGGGGCGCTGTGATTAACAATTCCATGGCGCCAGCGGGTTTCTATTTTGAATTTCGCGGTCCCGGTGGCAGCGCTTCGAGATTGTTGTCGGTAAAAAATGTTCAGGTAAAACCGTTTGTAAATGCGGAACAACTGAATCGCGATCGCGGCGACCTCGTTCCCGAGGACACAGCAGAGCTTCGGTATCTTCGCAATACCGAAGTGCATGAGCTGCCTCCCGATCAGATTGGAAGAGTTGTTCCAACTCCATCTGAAATATTCAATGGTGCGGGAGCTGTGACTCTGGGGCCGTCTACTGAAATACGGTACGGACTGGGCTTAGCGAAGGAAGCGGATTTCGCTGCGGCTTCTCTATCCTCGGTGCTTAATGCAAAGCCCAGAGTCATAAAAGGCAAACAAGTCGGGGCATCCGCAATTGTTTTGGCAATCGGTCGCCCCTGCAGTAAACATGCATCCTGCAGTAGCGCGGAGGCGTATCGCGTAAAGGTAGAAGCAGGGCAAGGTGTAACGATTGTTGGCAACTCTGCCGCCGCCGTATTCCATGGAATTCAAACGCTGCGAGCGTTGCTGCCCATCCAAAGCTACGGGCAGCCTCAAGTTGCAATTGTGCTGCAGGCGATGACGATTGTCGATTGGCCACGCTTTTCTTACAGGGGTGTGCATCTGGATGTCGCGCGCAACTTTCAAACCAAGCAGTCCGTTTTGAAGTTGCTCGACCTGATGGCATTTTACAAATTCAATACGCTTGAATTGCATTTGGCGGATGATGAGGGCTGGCGACTCGAAATCCCCGAACTCCCGGAGCTGACCGGAGTTGGCGCGAAACGCGGTCATACCACCGACGAACTCGATCATCTGGTTCCGTCATTCGGTTCTGGCCCGGACGCGGATGCAACCACATCCACAGGCAATGGTTTTTATACGACCGCCGATTTTATTCAGATACTCCAATATGCCCGCGAGCGGCATATAAAAGTTATCCCGGAAATCGAGTCGATTGGTCATGCCCGCGCGGCCATCAAATCCATGCAGTCGCGATACAGCAAGCTGTTAGCGGAGCACCAGCCGGATAAAGCATCTGAATATTTACTGAGCGATCTAAATGACCAATCTACTTATGAATCGGTGCAGGGATGGCGCGACAATGTCGTGAATGTTTGCAGTGACTCAACCTATCGCTTCTTCGATAAAGTGATGGACGAAATCGTACACATGTATAAGACGGCAGCGGCTCCAATTTCTGTGGTTCACATTGGTGGCGATGAAGTGCCGCAAGGCGCATGGTTAGGCGCTCCGTCGTGCCAGGATCAATTGCGTGCGGCGAAATCGAAGACTGCCAGTGCTGTTTTGCGTACCAGGTTTATAGAAAAGCTAGTGCGTTTGCTTGAATCGAAAGGTCTGAGCACGGCAGCGTGGGAAGAGGCTGCATTGCAAGACAGCGTCCGCAGTGGCGTGATGGAGAAAGAGGCGATTCGTGGTTCGTTGCGCGGGCATCTTTTAGTCTATGCGTGGGATAACGTTTGGGGCGATGGCAATCAAGAGAACGCGTATAAGCTTGCGAATGCTGGATACAAGGTGGTTCTGGGATCTGCCTCAAATCTCTACTTTGATTTGGCATACGCGAAAGACTCGCAGGAAACCGGTAATTATTGGGCTGGGTTTGTGTCACTGCGCAAGCCCTATGAGTTCTCTCCCTCGAATCTGTATGCATGTGCGCGGACTGATTTGATGGGAAATCCCATCAACCCTAATATCTTGTTCAAGAACTCTGTTCGTTTGTCTGAGGTAGGGAAGCGCCATATCGCGGGTATCCAGGGGCATTTGTGGGGTGAGACGGCAAAGGGGCAGGATCTGATGGAATACATGATGTTTCCCAGACTACTTGCCCTTGCGGAACGCTCCTGGGCTAAGCAGCCGGTTTGGGAAGCAATGCCGGCTGGCGCACAGCGAGACGCTAGTCTGCATCAAGATTGGAATGAATTTGTCAATCGCCTTGGCGTACGCGAATTGCCTCGGCTTTCATTTCTGCAAGGCGGCGTTAATTACCGGCTTGCGCCTCCAGGCGCCATTGTGTCCAAGGGAATGCTCCAGGCGAATACGGAAATCCCGGGTGAAGAAATTCGCTATACGACCGACAACAGCGACCCGACCATTCACTCCAGGCGTTTTGATGGCCCGATTAGCGTTTCTGGGATTGTAAAACTCAGAACGTTCGATGATCGCGGTCGTGTTAGCCAGGTCGCAATCGTACAGTCAAATCATTGAGAGTTGTTTTAGAGATCCAATGCACGGAGCAAGCCCCGATCCGTTGTTTTCTATCTAATACCCTGCAAATCTAAGCTACTTGCTGCAAGTAAGTAGATATCTGAACGACCATTCACGGCCCACTAAAGCACAAGACTTATGTTGGCTGCGCATAGCTATCTTCGCCCCCCAAAGCTGCTGATTTACGGAGTAAATCTACAGAGTTTCATAGCGAGCAGGCCTAACTGCTGCTCGTCATCTTCGAGAAATTCGGTTGATGGTAAGAGGTTTATGGTGCCATTTGCGCCGTAACCTGTTACGCGAAGCGAGATTACATCCATAACATTAAATTGCGGGAATCATAACCGTTCAGAGCTTCACAAGAAATCGTCAAGACCATACACTCCATCCCCAGTAGTCATACGACCGTTTCGGAGCGGTAGGCGCTAAAGGGCGACAAACTGCGTTTAAAGATCGCTCAAAAAATAAAGTTCCTATGCGTCGCGGCGAGTGAGGTCGTTTGAAAGATGCGTATCGGCTGGAATCGCTCTGCGCTTGCGATGTTTTCTTTGTCACAGCTCACAAAGAAAAAGAAGAAGTCACTGAATGCAAGCTCATAAGAGCCGGGGCAGGTGGCTGGGTGCAGATGTTGTGCCAGTCCGGTGTTGTGGAAATGGAATGCCAGGTCTCTCTGGCGCAGGATTGTTTGCCAATTTCAAATTTCTTGGAGGTTCAATGTTGCGTCTCTCTCGCTGCTTACGAACGAGGTTGACTTTATCGCTTGTCCTCGTGCTGGCACTCGCTGTTTCGGCGTTTGCGCAAAACACGACAACGGGTTCCATCAATGGCACCGTTACGGACCAGACAGGCGCCGTGGTTTCAGGCGTGACTGTCAGTGCGGTAGATGTCGATCGACACGTCAACTTTCCCACTACGACCGATGCCCGAGGTTTTTACAGCATCCTCCGTCTTTCACCGGGCCGCTATGAAATATTGGCGGAGAAGGCAGGATTCAAAACCATCAAGCAATCCGCCTTCACTCTACAGTTGAACCAGGTTGCGGAAGTCAATATCGCATTGACAGCGGGCGGCGGCGCTACCACTGTCGTCGAAGTGGTGGGAACGGCTCCACTGCTTCAGACCAGCACAACCGAAATCAGCACGGTTATCGACAGCCATGCGACCGAGAACATTCCGCTGCCGACGCGTAACTACGGACAATTGACCATGCTCTCGCCCGGCGCGGTGAATCCCAATCCGGGTTCGTTTACCGGTCCGCAGGCCACCTTTCAGAGCGGACGCCCATATGTGAACGGGAATCGTGAAGAGACCAACAACTACATGCTGGATGGCATGGATAACAGCAACCATGACAACAACGACGTAGCCTATTCACCCAGTGTGGACGCAATTCAGGAATTCAACCTGATCACGGAAAATGCGCCTGCCGATTTCGGAAATTATCTTGGTGGCGTGGTGAATGCCACCATAAAGTCCGGAACCAACGAGTTTCATGGCGATGCTTTCTGGTTTTTGCGTAACACGATCCTTAATGCAAATGAATGGTCGAACAACCTGTCTGGTAAAAACACCTCTGGTGATGAAATCAGCCCCAGAAGCAACACTCACTGGAATGTCATAGGTGGCACCATTGGCGGCCCCATTATCAAAGACAAGCTGTTTTTCTTCGGTGATTTTCAGGGTGCCTATTTCCATACCGGCTTCAGCAACCAGGCGTCAGTGTTGAATGCATCGGAACGCGCCGGCAACTTCGGAGATTTCTGTCCAGCTGGCTTTTCTGGTGGCGCGTGCCTTTCCACCGCAGCCGGAAACACGCAGTTGTATGCGCCGAATGCGCTTACGGCGCCTGGCAGCCGTGGAATCATTGCGAACAACAACCTGACGGGGGCAGGCTTAACGCTTGATCCGGTGGCGTTGGCGATCGTAAATTCAAGCTTCTATCCCGCGGCAACCACCATTGGGAACAACACACACGCATTTGCCTATCACACGGCCACGCAGGATAACGGCAACCAGGGTGACTTCAAGTTGGATTGGCATCCTTCGGCCAAGGACAGTGTGTACGGGCGCTTGTCCATCATGGATCAGGAAAATCCAACCACGCCGAACTACCTGCTGTCTCCCGCGGGGTTCCAGAACTTCTCCTATCCACTGCAGAATGCGGTTGCCGGCTGGACCAGGACGCTTACCCCAACGCTGGTAAATGCCTTAACCATCGGTGTCAGCCACTTTCCCATCAACCAGGCGTATGTCCTGCCGGGCGGACATAACCTGACCCAGGCCTTTGGCCTGGCGTCGCCGAGTAATCTTATGCCAAGCATCAATGGCGAAAACTCGGTGGCTGCCAATACCAATACTTTTCTGGGTGGCGGTTTTGACATGGGGAACGATGCCGCACAGTTCAGCCATTTCGCCGATAGCGAGCTTGAAGTCAACGATGGTCTTACCTGGACGAAAGGAAAACATGAGGTGCACTTCGGCGGCCAGTGGATTCACTATCGTGACATCATGTTCTATCCCGGAAACCAGGGTGTAGCTGGTGAATTTGATTTCGGCAACGTATATACGTCGAACCCGTCGGTTAACTGCCCGCCATCGAATTCAAACTGTACCGGCGCAGGGGAAGCCGATTTTCTGCTGGGCCTGCCCAGCGGTATTGCGCTCGGTGGCAGTGCGTGCCCAACTTGCCCATTCAATTCGTCAAGCTCTGCCAGCTCGTCGAATTTAATTAACAACCACTCCCATAACGATCTGATCGCCTTCTATGGCCAGGACAATATCCGCCTGACTTCGAAGTTGACCGTCAACGTGGGTCTGCGTTGGGAAGATGTTACCCCGCGCAGCTTCTACGACAACAGTGCGGTGAACTGGAGCCTGCACGGCGGAGTAGCCCAGCTTTCAGGAAAAACCACCAGTGACCAGGCGCTCTATAACAACTACCTGGGCATTGCCGACTTCCAGCCTCGCATCGGTTTTGCGTGGCAGGCAGTCAAGAATACGGTGATCCGCGGTGCATTCGGTATCTCGGGCTTTTCCGAGACCAATGGCGTAAATAACCTGACGAGCGAAAACTCGCCTTATGCAAACCAGTATGTTCGCAATTACGGCAACAGCTCGCCCAACTATCCCACCACTACCTTCTCGCAGGGGTTCACGCCGCTTAGCTCTGGCACTTGCGACCAGAATGGAGTGATCAACTACACGGCTGCCTGTTATTCGGGCCATGTGCTGCACGTTACGGATCCCAACTTGCGGAATGAAGTGAGCCGCCAGTGGAACTTGAGCATTCAGCACCAGTTCGGCAATGCGACGACCTTGAATGTCGGCTATGTTGGCCAATCCAGCTATCACCTGGCTAACATCGTAAACCTTCATCAGCCCGTAATTGGTGCGGGCGGCACACTCACTCCCTCGCCATTCCTGAACTCAACTATCTATGGTCTTGGGCCAGGGCAAATTCGCGGCAACATTTCCAACGGTGTCGCTAACTACAATGCCCTTCAGGCCACACTGGTGCAACGCCTGGCACACGGTTTGCAGGCGCAGTTGAACCTCACGTGGTCAAAGTGCTTTAGCGATGCACCGGGCTACTTCGGCAACTATGGTGACGCTTATGGCGCTGCGCAGGCGTTCGGCGGCTGGGCGTTTCCGCAGGACACCTACAACCAGCGCGGCGACTACGGGCTCTGCAACTTTGACACCCGGGTCGATTTGAATGGGTACGTGGTCTACGACCTTCCATTTGGCCGTGGCCGTCAATTCGCCAACAACATGAATAAGGTTCTGGATGGTTTCGTGGGTGGATGGTCGGTCGATACGGACTTCACCTTCCACACCGGAATGCCCTGGGATCTGCTGTCATGCACCGGTCTCTCCTGTGCAATTTCGTTCGCTCCGCGCCCGAACTGCATCTCGGGCGTGCCACAACACTTGAGCTTCCAAATGGCTCCGGCTTCGGTAACCGCTGTGGCTGGTCCCGCGTTCCAGTTCCTCAATCCGGCTTCGGTGGGTGCCGGTTCGGCAACTGCTCTTGGCAATTGCCCGATCGACAGCCACGAAGGCGTCAATCTAAAGACCATGGATCTGGGGGTGCACAAATTCTTCGCCCTTACCGAGCGGCAAAAGCTGGAGTTTAGGGTGGAAGCAACTAACTTTACCAACACTCCGATCCTCGCGTTGCAGGCAGGCGGCGGCTTTTGGGGAGGCTCTCTGAATACTGGCAATGCCGCCTTCGGCACTGTGCAGAATTCAGAAGGTGCGCGCCAACTTCAGCTTGCGCTAAAGTACCACTTCTAATTTGGGAAACGGCCGCTGCTCCATGGGTGGCGGCCAAAACTCAACGCAGAAGATATTTTGATCGATAGACAGGCCGTACAACGGCGGGACAAATTCTCGTCCCGCCGTTGTACGGCTCGCATGCGTTATGAACGCCGTTTTTTTGGCTCATCGTATCCCGAGCCCTTGGATGTGACCACAACCTGGCGCCAGTGCTGGCTTCAAGCGACACGATGATGCCAGCACGGCTGGCCTACGCCAACGCTCCCGAGAGTTGCACAATATTCTGCTGCGCCCGGAAGCGATGCTGCGACGGCGTCGCTGTCTCGCCATAAACGAGCTCTTCACCTTATACTTAGTAGGAAATTGATTCAGGTTTGCATTCGCTTTCAGCGCCGACCTGCCTTTGAGGAGTTCATGGCCGTATTAATTGAAGCTATTAACATCAAGCGCAAGACATTGTTTGAGCTTGAAAACGCACCGTTCGCCTGTCTGGATTCAGACATCACCACTCCGACCGCTCGCGGCGGCCAGACGCTGGTGCACCTGAAGATCCGCAACCTTCTCACCAACGCGGTATTTGAAAAGACATTTAAAGCGAGTGACAGGTTCAAAGAGCCGGACCTTCAGCTGGTACCGGTCTCCTATCTGTATAGCGACGGCGATGGTTCTCACTTTCTGGACCAGGAAAGCTACGAAACCCTCACCCTCGACAGTGGGATGGTGGGGAATGCCCTGGACTTCCTGATCGAGGGCGCATTGCTCCAGCTGCACAAGTACAACGGCAATCCCATCGGTTTGCAACTGCCGATGTTTGTTGAGTTGAACGTTGTCTACGCAGAACCAGGGGCGCGGGGAGATTCTTCAAGCGGCAGCGGCACCAAGGTAGTCAAGCTGGAGACCGGTCTGGAAATCCGTGTTCCCCCGTTCATCAAAGAGGGCGAAAAGGTAAAGGTGTCGACAGAGAATGGAGAATTCGCCGGGCGGGCATGAGTCCGCGTAGCGACTTCATGGATCAAACCCTCAGGAAGAACCGATATCAGTTGAGTCTTCTGGAATGTTTTGGCGAGCCCGACGGGATTTGAATCCTACTGTCAGCCTCAATCCCTGCAGAGATTTCCATGACGACTTCGAGTTTCATTGCAGTTATAAAGATCAGAGGTATCAACCCTTTTATCCTGGTCAGTGCCTCCCGCGCGAATGCCATCAAGCCGGGCTGGCGCAAGCCGCTTCCGGTTTTTGTGCGCATCAATGGAAAGCCCGCAGATGCATGGCGCATTAACATGATGCCGATAGGGGACGGAAGCTTCTATCTATACCTGCACGGTGATGTTCGAAAAGCAGCCGGTGCTGCAGTGGGT
>Ga0206959_10205_pt1 | contig 16099 bp, 12 predicted proteins | sample Alteio_BWOrgHeat_31_FD_152971 | JGI IMG/M metagenome (GOLD analysis project Ga0206959, IMG submission 152971) | Enriched cells from forest soil in Barre Woods Harvard Forest LTER site, Petersham, Massachusetts, United States -... | ecosystem: Environmental > Terrestrial > Soil > Temperate forest >...
TTGGAGATTTGTTCTCGTAACAGGAGGTTCACCTCAAATAGGCTATATGGCTGCGCACGGAAATGATGTTTACTTGGGAACAGGAAGTGGTGTATTTTACTCCTCCGACAATGGTGAGGATTGGGTTTCAACCCCTCAGCCGCCTTCCTCTTTAGACGGCGGCGTGGCAGTGGTTGCAGCAAACGATTCCTTTGTTTTTGTTGGCACTAAAGATGTTTTCCAAGATGGTGGCATGTTTCGTTCAACAGATCATGGTATTACATGGGACATGGCAGAAACTGGTTTGGACAATTGGTTCGATATATCTCAGATCGCTGTTGAAAGGGGTGATTCAGCACTCTCAGGAAATATATTTGCAGCCATGGACCCATACGTTTTGCGGTCTATAAATAATGGCGAAACTTGGGATACCTTGACAATGCCGCTGAATTTTACTGGCGATTATTACATTAATGCTATAGTAGCCATAGATTCAATAGTATTCGCAGGTATGTATGATTATGGTGGAGGGGCAACCTCAATCAATGGGGTACTTCTGTCAACTGACAATGGATCGAGTTGGAAATGGGATAATTTCGGACTTCCGTCAAATACCGATATACAGGCATTCGCTTTCAAAGACTCAAGTGTCTTTGCAGGCAGTTACTACGGAGGTCTTTGGATGCGAAACGGAGTAAAACCAGTTAAACTTCCGCATGAGTATGAGGGAGTGGCGGCACATGCAACAGCCCTCACAAATCTCGACATTTTCCCAAATCCAAGTTCGCGACCAGCCACTGTTGTATTTAATACGACCTCAAATGGAATTGCCGATGTGAGTATTTTCGATGCTCTTGGCATTGAAGTCTCTAACCTCTTTTCAGGATGGATTGCCGTCGGTGAGCATTCATGGGAATGGTCAAAATCTACAGAAATCCCGCCGGGTGCTTACGAATGCGTCGTGCGAATGAATGGACAGGTGTTTTGCAAGTTAGTAATTGTGGAATAATATAGAAGGACTTCCGGTGCGCGAACGGGGTTAAAACCCGGCCCACATATGCGCGCTATTTCAATGCCATAACAAACGCATGACATTGCGCTGCCCGGCCGGTATTGCTTTCGACAAGAGGCAAATTTCAAAGCTCCAATTCCACAAACTCCGCAGGCAGTATGCGATTGACTGCCGCTGGTATCGAGTCTTCAGAGACTTTGATGATATCCCAATCATTTGTCGAGAGCATGAGAATGGCAAGCGTTCGACCTGCGAGATTTTGCTGATAACTCAAGTTCTGATCGGAAGTAATAAATAGGTCAAACTCACCTTCGGCTAGCGCGAGCAATTCTCCATTAGTATAACTCGAATAGCCAAGTTGCTGCACGGTGAATGCATCATGGCCTGTCAAAAACCGTTTGATGGGACGCGGCACACATTCGTCAATAAGAATTCTCACGCGCTGGCGTGTTCGATAGTGAAACGTTCGGCCTGAGTCAGCACCGTTATGGCAGCCTCCCGCGAGACAGAAGGGAAAAAATCGAGGAATTCCTCAAGGGAATAATCCTTCTCAAGATACGAAAATAAAGAGGAGACTGGGACACGAGTTCCAACGAATACAGGTGTGCCGCCAAGCACCTGCGGGTTGATAGAGATAGGCAAATCGTAAAAGTTCTCTTGCATAGTTATTTTGCAACGGTAATGGAGGACTTTTCATTCCTTTATCGCCATAACAAATGCATGGCACTGCGCTGTCCGGCCGGTATTGCTTTCGACGAGCGGCTTTATATGCGCGATAAATCTCTCTTGCTCTTCTGAGGTCAGCGCGGTTTCGACTTGCTCGCGCAGAGTAGGCACAAGCGGATTTGGCGACGCATTGTAAAACGCTTCCCAATTGCCGGACATCATTCCAGCATTTCCGAGTGTCACTTCCAATTCCATACGGATGAAATCGAAGCCTGATTTATCCAGCATTTTCACGAGATCGCGCTCATCGAAATCGCTCATTGTGCTCTGAGCGCCGTATTGAGCTTTATGCGCCACTTTGACCTTCTCCACGAGTTCCTTCACAGGTCGAATATCATAGCCGAGGTAGTAATCGCTTCTTGGAACAAACTCGGAACTGAGTTTCGCAATCGGCTCGAATATTGAGACTCGTCCGCCTTTTTTCAGCACGCGGAAAAATTCATCGAAAGCTGCTTGCTTCTTCTGAACGTATATTATGACTGAGCGAGTAGTAACAACGTCAATTGATTCACTCGGCACAGCCGAAAGATCCGTCGCATTGGCTTTGATGAATTCGCACCTGTCGAGCAAACCGGCTTCCGTTGCATAAGCTTTGCAAACATCGAGCAACTCCTGCGAAATATCGCTGAAAATAATCTGACCATCCGCGCCAACTTTATCCATCGCGCCAAAGCCGATCAATCCATCGCCCGTGCCGACATCGAGCAGCGTATCGCCTTTCGATATACGCGCATTCTCAAGCACTTTATCGCGCACTGGCCTCAAGCCCTCAATTGCTCTTTGGCGGTTCTCCTCGCTGCCGCCATGCCTGTTTTTCAGAAGCCATGCGGCCCAGGGATCGGAAGACTGAGTCATGATATTTATTTTTAAGCCGCCTTTGCTAAAAGTTCCCCTGCTTTCGACTGCTCAGCAACCACCCCCCCAATGCTCTTTGAAATATTCCAGCCGCTCGATGCACCGTTCCATTGGTGTTAGCTGCATTAGCTCTGCCCGAACCCGTGAACCTCCTGGAACTTCCCGCAAATACCCTGCATAATGCTTTCGGAATGCGAAAACTCCATGTTCTGCGCCGCGAATCTGGCATGAATGCCGCAAATGCCGGATACAGGTGTCTATCCTCTTCTCCAAACTTGGCTGAGTATAAGTTCCAGTTCTCCGATATTCGAGAATCTGCTCAAATACAAATGGATTTGTTATCGCGCCACGAGCGATCATCACTCCGTCGCAGCCGGTTTCGCGGAATGCTCGGTCGGCGTCCTCCGGAGTTTTCACATCGCCATTCAGAAAAACAGGAATTGAAACCACTTGCTTTATTTTCGGAATCCAAGTCCAATCTGCTTCGCCATTGTGACCCTGAGCGCGAGTCCGGCAATGGATCGTCAGCGCCTGCGCTCCGGCTTGCTCGAGCATCGGAGCTATTTCGAGAATATTTATCATATTCTGATCCCACCCGATTCGCGTCTTAACTGTCACCGGTAGTTTCACGCTATCCACAACGGCCCGGACCATCCGCTCCATTCGCTCAGGGTCTTTCAGGAGTCCCGCGCCGGCGCCTTTGCCAGCGACATTCTTTACCCAGCAGCCGCAATTGATGTCGAGGAAATCCGGCCCGGCTTCTTCCGAAATCTGCGCCGCCTCGCGCATCACATCCGGATTTCCGCCATATATCTGTATGGCAACCGGACGCTCCTCCTCCATCGTCACCAATTTCTTCCGCGATTTAGCCACCGACCGAATCAGCGCCTCGCTCGAAATAAACTCGGTATAAACCGCGTCAGCGCCCATTTGCCGCATAAGCAAGCGGAAGGAAACGTCCGTCACGTCCTCCATCGGCGCCAGCAGAAGAAGCTGCTCGCCCAGTGCAATATTTCCGATCTTTACCATTCAAACTCCTTAACGCGGAAATGGGAAGTGAGTTCACTGATAAGAAGCGGGGGAAATAATTTTTTAATCATACCATTCCGATTGCTTCTGCATTAATTATCGTTTGCATAACTCTTAAATTAACAAAATTTCTCTCGATAGACTTTGGAAAACATAGACGTACTCAATCTTCCGGCCGCTATTTCGCGATTAGAAGAGCTTGCTCGCAACCTATGGTGGACTTGGTCCCCGGAGTCGCGACAGCTTTTTCGGTCGGTCTCTGTCAAGCTTTGGCGCGAGACAGACCACAATCCGGTCCGCATGTTACGAGAGGTCGGCGTAGCGCGACTCGACCGAATCTCCCGCGATCCCGGATTCCTATCGCGCTACGAAAAAGTAATGCGGCTCTTCGATGATTATCAGTCGTGTATTGTCCCGCCGGGAAAAGACCCGGTGGAAAAATCGCTGACAAAGATCGCATACTTCTCTGCTGAGTACGGACTTCACGGCAGCTTGCCTATCTATTCCGGCGGCCTTGGAATTCTCGCAGGAGATATTTGCAAAACTGCGAGCGACCTGTGTTACGATTTCACCGTGTTCGGATTTATGTACCCGAAAGGTTACTTCGTTCAGGAGATCGCGAGCGATGGAAGTCAGATCGCGAATTATTCCGATCTTTCAATTCCCGATGTTGCCATCGAACGAGCCTTTCTGCCAAGCGGCGAGCCGCTGATGGTTAGCGTTGCGCTCGAAAGCCCTGAGGACTTACTGCACATGCAGGTCTGGCTAATTCGCTGCGGGCAAGTGAAGATATATCTGATGGATTCGAACGTAGATGAGAACCAGCCCTGGAACCGCGACATCACCACTCGCCTCTATGGCGGCGATAAAGAGTACCGCTTGAGGCAGGAGATCGCACTCGGAATTGGCGGCGTTAGGGCAGCACGTGCGCTCGGCCTGGAGCCTGATGTTTGGCATGCGAACGAAGGGCATGTTGCGTTTATGTTCTTGGAAAGATTGCGAGAAGCACAAGCACAGGCTGGAAGCACTGCGCCACCCGATATTGAGGCAGCAAAGGAATTGATCCGTAAGTCATCGGTATTTACTACGCACACCCCTGTGCCTGCTGGTCACGATGAATTCAGCCCTGATCTGATCGAGAAATATTTTTGGCATTACCGCCCGCAGCTTGGTTTGGAGCGAGATCAGTTTTTTGCACTCGGTCAGGCTGAAGGCGACACCGTCGATTTCAACATGACAGCCCTCTCGATGAACCTTGCAGCTCGTGTAAACGCCGTGAGCAAAAAGCATCTTGAAGTCACCGCGCAGATGTGGCCTGAATTGGTTACCGACAATGGCCAACAAGATGCATCCTTACATCCGGCAACTTTAACATCTGTCACTAACGGAGTCCACGTTGGCACCTGGCTCGCGCAAGAGATGCAAGCATTATTCACAAGCGAAGTCGGCGCGGATTGGCGCGAGCATCTTGCAGATGCAAAGTATTGGGAAAAAGCCCGTAACATTCCTGATGACAGCCTCTGGATAGCTCGCAACCGACTGAAAACAAGTATGTTCAGTTTTATCATAGGTGCTGCGCGCCGCAAGTGGCTGGAGGATGGGTACGATCCTGCACAATTGGTACCGAGCGGAATGCTCCTCGATCCAAGCATCCTCACCATTGGCTTTGCCCGCCGCTTTGCAACATATAAACGTGGCACGTTAATATTCAACGATCTGAACCGCCTGAAAAAGTTACTCAACGACCCGCTCCATCCAATTCAAATTATTTTCAGTGGCAAGGCCCACCCTGCCGACGATGGCGGCAAAGAGCTTATTAAAGATATTTGGCACTACGCAAGCGATTCTGCTTTCGGCGGCAGAATTGCATTCATCGAGAATTATGGAATGCACGTTGCAAAGTATCTCGTCAATGGGGTTGATGTTTGGATGAACAATCCGAAAGCCCCGCTCGAAGCTTCTGGCACAAGCGGAATGAAGGCCGCTATAAACGGAGTACCGAATTTTTCCGTCCTCGATGGCTGGTGGATGGAAGGATTCCAGCAAGGCACAGACTCGGTCGTGGGTAACGGCTGGGCACTTGATGGCGCGACCGCCGGCTCGCAGGAAGAGCAAGACCACGCCGACGCATCCCGTATGTATGACATTCTCGAAAAAGAGATCATCCCGCTATACTACGACCGAGGAAGCGACAGCATTCCGCATGGCTGGCTGCAAGTCGCGAAAGAATCCATCGCCACCATCGTCCCACAATTTTCGAGCGAGAGAATGGTGATGGAATATATGGGGAAGATGTATAAATCTTCTTAGGGGTAAACCATTCTTTGCAAGTAGCTATTTAATTGAAGAGTGTCATTGCGTGAAGTCCCATAGGGACGACAAAGCAATCCGTTGAGATTCAGTTTTAACTCGAAAGATTGCTTCGCTTCGCTCGCAATGACGATGTAATATTTTCCTATGACCCAAACTGATTCTTTTTTCTATTCCGAAAATGACGGCATCGCGCGAGTGAAATTCGCTCGGCCTGATACATTGAACTCGCTCACGTTCAAAGTTTATCGCGATCTAACGGATCTGTTTTTCCAGCTTCGCTCAGAGGAGAGCGTAAAAGTCGTTCTGCTCGAAGGCAACGGGCGCGGGTTCTGCTCCGGTGGCGATGTGCATGAGATAATCGGCGAGCTTCTCAAACGCGATGTTAAGGGCTTGCTCGAATTCACGCGAATGTCCGGCGAGCTGATCGCCAACATGCGGCTTCTTGAAAAACCAATAATCTCTGCCGTCAATGGAATAGCAGCAGGAGCAGGAGCAGTCATCGCGCTCGCTAGCGATTTCCGTATTTTTGCGAAAGAGGCGAAGATCGCATTCCTTTTCCAAAAAGTTGGATTGACTGCTGCCGATATGGGCGCTGTATTTCTCCTGCCGAAAGTTATCGGCCTTGCTCGCGCAACAGAAATGCTGATGCTTGGCGACACAATAAAAGCCGAAGACGCCGAGCGTATAGGGCTTGCAAATAGAGTGGTCGATCTCGCTGATTTAGAAAAAGAATCGCTTGCTCTCGCCGAACGGTTGGCAAAAAGTGCATCGCTCGCTCTCGGCCTGACAAAGCGTCTTCTCAACAACGAATGGAATATGGACTTGCTCTCCGCAATCGAGCAGGAAGCAACCGCACAGGCGCTGATGATGCAAACCCGCGATCACAAGGAGTTCCACGAAGCATTCTCACAAAAACGCGAGCCGAAATTTGAAGGACGATGAACAAAATAATCAATCCAAAGGAACTCGTTGCCCCCGTTGGGTACTCTCATGGTGTGGAGACTAACGGAGGGCGCACTATCTATCTTTCCGGGCAAGTTGCATTCGATGCGAACGGAAGGGTTGTGGGCGCAGACGACATTGTAAAGCAATTCGATATGGCACTCAACAATCTTCAGGCAACCCTCCGCGTCGGACGAGCGGAAATGACTGACATAGTCAAACTTCTTATTTTCGTAAAGGACAAAGAAGATTACCGAAAGCATTTGAAAGAGATCGGCACGATCTATCGAAATTACTTCGGAAAATATTTTCCCGCTATGTCGCTTGTTGAAGTATCTACACTTTTCGAAAACGACGCGTTAATAGAGATCGAAGGGATAGCAGTTGTAAATGACTAATGGATTTCAACTTAAACAAAGATCAACTCCACTGGCAATCGGTAGCGCGTGATTTCGCACAGAATCGCGTTGCCCAAATTGCTCGCGAAATGGACGAAACCGGCGAAATGCCGCTATCGCTGGTTTCAGAAATGGCTGAACTTGGCCTGCTCGGATCGACTTTGCCGAAATCGCTCGGTGGCAGCGAGATGGATAATCTTTCGCTCGCGTTCGTCTATGAAGAGCTTGGCCGCGCATGTTCAAGCGTTCGAGGATTTATGACCGTCCACTCTTCGCTCGTCATGCAATGCATCAATACGTGGGGTACGGATGAGCAAAAGTCACGGTACTTGCCAGCGATGGCAAATGGTGAGGTCATTGGATGCTATGCTCTTACGGAGCCGGAAGCTGGAAGCGATGCGGCGAGTATTCAGACCGCCGCAAAAAAATCGCGTTTGGGAAACTATGAGCTGACGGGAGAAAAGATTTGGATTACAAATGGGAATATTGCTCGAATTGCAATTGTGTTTGCCAAACTTGATACCCTCAGCGATAAAAAGCATCACGAACAAGTTACTGCATTTATAGTCCGACTCAATCATCCGGAAATTAAAAGAATGCGAATGCCGGGTGAGGAATTGGGTCACCGTGCAAGCGACCATGCGAAAATTATCTTTCGCGATACTCCATTGAGCAGCGATCTCGTGCTTGGTGGAGAAGGTAATGGATTCAAAGTGGCAATGTCAGCCCTCGATCACGGGCGATTGGGTGTTGCAGCGGGCGCACTCGGCGTGCATCAGTCATGTCTCGATGCTTGTGTTTCATTCGCAAACGAGCGGAAGCAATTCGGCAAGCGCATAGGCGATTTTGAGATGATACAATCTACTCTCGCGGAAATGAAAGCTTCGCTTGATGCCTCGCGCCTGCTTGTCTATCGCGCGGCGTGGATGAAAGATCAGGGACTACCAACAAAGGTTGAAACATCCATTGCGAAATATTTTGCAACTGAGGCTGCATGTAAAGCTGCTTCGGAAGCTGTTCTTTTGCATGGTGGCCGAGGCTACTCAAATGAATATCCAGTCGAGAGATATTACCGCGACATTAAAGGATTACAGATATATGAAGGGACTTCACATATTCAGAAGATCGTCATCGCAAGAGAAATATTAAGAGAACCGGGATTACGCTGATTTGATGCATTATGCGGACGATTTTTCGGATTTAGACATCAATCTTCCGAGCATCGGCCCAAATATCCAACCGGCGATCAAGATCAGCAATGATGAAAGGCTGATCCATCCGCCAACTTCCACTGCTCTCGAATTTTCGAGCCAGACAACTAGCTTGTGACGGCCTGGTTGCGTTTCTACTCTTAGCCTTCCAAGGCTGTCTGCTCCTGTTGCGATTGGACTGCCATCAATCGTTGCCTTCCAAGTTGGCCAATAGGAACGGCGTATTAATGCATCTCCAGAACTGCCTGATTCATATTCGACAGTATCAGAGTATGTCTTGCGAATCGAAGATATTACAGATGCTTTGGCATCAGCGGGCCAAACGATATTTTCTGAATCGTTCGCAAATGGAGCACTCAGCAAATGCCCCCATTCATAGTATGGCCTCGCCCAGCGGGTCGCATATTCCGGTGCTTCGCCGACCGGAAGTGGGCCATGCTTGTGAATGTGGACACCCGCCAACTGAAGTCCGACCAATACAATTGTGCAGATGGACCAGAATGCAACAACAATAGAAATATAATGAGAATGCTTCTTATCATTGCCTGACCCGATGTTGCCAATTTCCTTTTGCCATGCAATAGCAACGACAACAAGCAATATGATGGACATGCGGTACGAAAGCTGAACGATAGTAAAAGGTGGCACATAAACGAACAGATATTTCGCAACGAATGGGAGCTGCACGGCTATAACAAGAGCGAGGAGCCAGAAAAGTGGATTGGCCGTTCTGCGCTGGCACATCCAGCCGATAAGCAAAATACAAGCACCAATAAGCGAAACGAACGTGTAACTATTTATCGTGATCGCTTGCCCTGTGAAGATAGCAAGAAATGGTGAGCTAAGTATGAAGGGAACAGGACGCCACAATCTGCCAAGCTGGACATCGCCAAACTTTGCTCCGACAGGTAAGAGATAAAACGCTGTGAGCAGCAATGCAGCGAACGAGCCAAACAACAACATTGAAATACCTCGCATTCTCGATCTTCTATCGACGCGCACAAAAACATAAACAAAAATCCCAATCCCTGTCGCCGCCGCACCAGGAAGATTTGTGAGAATTAGCAAGCTGAGTGACAAAATCAAAAGCGCAATGCCGGATTGAATAGCGCTAAGTTTCCGTCGTTCTATTAAGAGATCCGCACCCCAAAAGACTAAAGGCACAAATCCGATCGCTATATGCTCAGGCAATGCGCCGCGTGTGGCGTAGTTAAAAATCCTATAAGGCGCGAACGCATAAATAAGTGAGCCGAGGATAATTCCTGTTCTCCCCAATTGTATTCTGACATCATTCACTGACCGCCAGCGCAAATAAAGCCACATACTAAGTCCGGAAAAAGCAAAAGCGAGAATAGCAAGCACCTTTCCAATCGAATCGGGACTTAGGCCAGGCAGACCAACATATAGAATGCTCGACAGAGCATACGTAAACGGCGGATAATAATAAAACGAAGGCGCTCCAAAGCCATGAAACGAATCCGGCAGCCAGCGCGGATAGAAAATACCGGCCTGCCACATCTTGTGCCACTCGCCGATCCAAAAAATATGCGAAAAGCTATCATATCCGCTGAATGGAAAAACGACCCATTCAGTTAGCTCAAAACCGATCGCAACTAAGAGAGAGGAAACTGCAATCTTTTGAACTGCATTCAACCGGTTCCAACCTGAGACTATGCGGTTCAATTCAATATCTAAGCAATCCCTCGATCGCTTGCTTGATCGCAGCTACAGTCGGCACCACAGCATCCATCAAAGTAGTATTATAAGGCACCGGATTATCAGGCGTCGCAAGCCGCTCGACGGGAGCATCGAGATATGCGAATGCTTCCTGACTTATCGTCGCAGCGATCTCCCCACCGAAGCCGCATGTCCATCCATCTTCGTGAAGTACGAGAACCCGATTGGTCTTTCTGACCGATGCGAGAACAGCCTCTTTATCCCACGGGATAATTGTCCGGAGGTCGAGGATTTCAACATCAAGTCCTTCTACTGCTTGTGTTGCACGATCGACCATTGAACCCCACGTAACTATTGTAGCCCGTGTTCCCTCTTTATGAACGCGCGCCTTTCCAAACGGCAGAATAAAATCATCGCCAGGATAATTCGTCCGGGCTTGCGGAGTGTCGAGCAGTGCCCGATGCTCGAAGAAGAATGTTGGGTCATCATCTCGAAGTGCTGAGCGAAGCAAGCCAACAGCATCTTCAGTATTCGAAGGATATGCAATTCTCCACCCGATAGTATGCGCAAATATCGCCTCGCCTGAAACCGAATGCCAGGGATCACCAGTCTTCTTTCCAAATCCGACTGGTATTCTTACAACAACAGGAGCAGAAAATTTCGAGAGCGTCCGCCAGCGAATTGTACCACAATCGTTTATCTGCTCGGTCGCTGGGTCGGCGTATTTTCGGAATTGAATTTCAGGAACTGGCTTCAACCCTGCCATCGCCATCCCAACTGAGCGGCCAATTATCCCCTCTTCGCTAAGTGAAGTATCGAAAACCCTCGCCTCTCCAAACCGATGCTGGAGATCAACAGTCGCGCCATGCACACCGCCTTTTGCTCCAACATCTTCGCCAAAGATCAGCAATTTCGGGTTAGCTTCAAGCTCTACTTCCAAAACCTTCCTGACGGCATCCTGCAAGTTCATGCGAACGCCAGTCACTTTTGTATTTACAACCTCTGGTTTTCCTGCTGCAAAAACATGCCGCCTGATTATCGAAGTATCCGGCAAAGGCGCAGCAAGCGCCCTATCGGCAGCGGCTCGCACGTCATTTTCAATCTCATCAATAAAAGCAGTCCATTCCTTATTCGAAATTATGCCATTCGTCAAAAATTCTTCGAGCTTCAGAAGTGGGTCGTGAGACTCTTCTAATGCGCGAAGTTCCGGAGTTTTATAGCTTTGGGTATCGGTAAAGGAATGCCCTGATAATCTCGGAACTTCTACTCGTATCAGTGCCGGACCCTGCCAGGAGCGGACATACTCAACAGCCTCTCGAATATTCTTCTCAGCTTCTTCTGGCAAATACCCCTTGCATTCGAAAAGCTGAAGATTTGAGAAAGCTGCAAGATTTTTCGCTATATTTTTTCCCGGCGTCTGGAAATTACTTGTTACCGATATACCATATCCATTATCTTCGATGAAGAAAAGCATCGGAAGTTCCAGCGTCGTTGCAATATTCAGCGCAGCCCAGAATCCATTCGTAGCGGTCGATCCATCGCCACCAAGGCTTACAGCTATCGCACCGCGATAGCTCTCGTCCTTCAATTCATTCGCATAATACATCACCGATTGGGCCCAGCCAGCGCCCGGTGAATACTGCGCTCCAACATCGCCCGAAGCTGGAAGCACTGTCCCACGCTCACGTCGCGGCAAAAGATGCACAACTCCAATATCGCGGCCATCGGTCATACCTCCGGCACGAGCTAAGGAGCCACGAAATGCCTCTTCGGAAGTTAGCCCCTGCCCCATAACGAACGGCCTTGAGCGATAATAGCAGGTCGCGCCATCATGCTCATTCGTCATGAATTCGCTGAGTATCGCCTGTGCCATATCGTGCCCGCGAGCCGAGAACTGATACGTCACAAGGCCTTTCGGAGCCATCTCCTTCTCCTCGATCCGATCGATTGCTCGCGATGTCAATACCGTACGCGCAACGCGAAGCCAAAAGTCTTTCGACTCTTTGGCTGGCATCGCTGCTCCATTAGGCTGATTGTTGATTTTAACTGACCGGCTTGTTATCGTAGGCATAAACAGCTTAAATTTATCTGATCGGCACAACAGATAAACAAAGAATGAGATTTCCGGGCAATGAAATTTAGAAAATTGCCCCCATGCCAAAAATCGCCTAATCTTGGCATATCAATCTATTAATAAAGAGATAACCGGTTTCGAGAAACCACTGTCACTAAATTTTACCTATCACGATTACTCACTTAAGGGTATAAGCAGAACCCGAAAAAAGTCTCCCTGAGGCGCAGTCATGGCCTCTCTTTTCTCTACCTTTTTTCTCAGCCGCCCGGATGAAAATCCGGGCGGTTTTTTTATGCCTGACTTCAGGTCTCAATTTTTGATTAATTTTCCAATATCTCTCAGAGAATCAGTCTGGTACGTAACGGTGTCGATAGGAAAGCCATTATTCACATAGTTCCAGCAATGACGTTCGTCCCATTCACTGCAAATGCCTAACCCAGTTGTTCGCCAAATACTCCTCGGCACTCCAACTTGCTCCACCGTTAGTCGAGCGATAAATTCCGCCTGTGGTAGAGCTGTTACCTGTGGCGGTCCCAGCAATGATATTAGAGCCCATCGCTGCAAGGGTATAGATTGGTTGCCCATAAGGCCCGTTCGTCTGCACCCACTGCGCCTGTGCGCAGTGGGCAGTGAGCAGTGAGCAGTGAGGAGAGCAACGGCAAGTGTCTAATAGTTTTCATACAAGCATTCCTTACTTGAAATAGATCATAAAGCCGCCGTATGGGTAAATAAAGAGGTCGCCGCTCGGTTGGAATGATGTGAGCGATAGGTTCGCGTAGAAGCAGATAGCCGAGCTTATCGCCGTCTCGAATCCTGCACCTGCCCCCAGACGCGTTGGGCCTGCTAAAGTATTCTGTATTGATTGTTTGATCCCAGCTACAGGATCAACTGTCTGTACTGACCCTCCCTGATAAAAATAGCTGGCACCAGCAAAAGCATAGAATCTGGTCTGTTGCTTCAGATAAATATCATACTGAAGTTCCATGCCATAATCGTAAGTTGCCCCGTTGCCCCCTGAATTATCGACATTGGCATATCCGGTAATCATGTAGGAGAGTGGACTTTTGGCAAAATGCTCCTTGAACGAGATCCCCACTCCGCTCATAAGGCTGAAGTTGAGTCCAAGCCCAAACACGTTTTGCTCTAACGTCGTCTTATCGCCTTCCTGCGTGCCGACGGTCCCCGTCTGCGCAAAACCGCGCTCCGAGAACGATGTCAATAATAGCGATAAACTGAAAATGCCGGTTAGTGTTCGAAATGTTGTTTTCATAAAGCCTCCAAAATGTTAGTAAAAAATCCCAAGTGAATTTTGTACTACAAAAATGGCGATTTCCGAAACCTCGGTTGTCACCAAATTGTAAAAGATCGAGGACGCACAAATTTAGCTCTTTTGGCTCAAAAAACGACATATCTCTGGCAATAGCAAAGCTGCAATTACCTCACAATCGACAATGGAAGCCGCTGATAACTCCCATTTGCCCGCACAACGCACTCATACATCCCTGGCACTGCGTTGCTTGCATCCCAAGAGAACAAATGCTCCCCAGCCCCCAACTCTCCTGAAAATATCCGCGCAACTGTAGCACCGAGAAGATTGACGATGGTTACTTCTGCAGAGCCAGATGATGCACAGGAAAATGTAATCGTTACGGATTGCGAGCAGGGATTTGGATACGCAGCAATGGACTGTTTTGTGGAAGAAGCAGGCTCGACAACCCCGGACGTCCCAAAGTTAGTGAGCGGCATGCGGTAAGTACCAATACTCGTCGTAATTACTGCATAATGCGAAGTAATCGCTAACGATAGAATATTTTCGGTGACAGAATCGAGTGCACTACTAACATCTCTCCAACTCCTTGTGTCATGCGCCTGCGCCGAAAACGCGTACCCAGGGTAATTGTAAGAGATTGCAAAAACAAATTGATCGTTTGTGGCGATCAGGAATGGACTGTTGCTGTTACCAACGGTCCAATCGCTTGTCCAATTGTCGCCATCGTCAGAACTGAAAAATAGGGTTTGTTCGCCAGCACTATTCACTCCAAGGAGATAAAGTGCGCCAGGAACGCCTGTTATACTAATCACGTATGGTGAGAGTCCAAAGTTGATTGCTGTCCATGTCTTTCCTCCATCGTCACTTCGGTAAGGGCCATTGTAAAATATGGCATACAGCTTGCTGCCAATTTGAACGATCCTTTGGACGCTGTCTGTTGGAAGATCCGAATTCAATGTGCTCCATGTATTTCCGTAGTCTGTACTTACCAGCGAATTAGTACTTGAGAATGCGAATATGCCCGATGACGTAGCATTGACCTGCCCTGCTTGCGGCGACGAAAGCGCATAGCTGTCGTTCCATTGTCCAGTGTGTTTATTAAATGTCAGTGGGCCGGACGAAAATCCCATTGCATAAATATGGTCGTCATCAATGGCAACATCCACCGGTTGAGACCATTCTGGTTCAGGAGAGTTTAACCAGGTATCGCCCTCATCCGTGCTATACCATACACCATCGGCCACGCCATAGAGTGTGTCGTGATACTGGATGATATTTCGAAAATAATTGGAGTTCCCCTCAAGCCCTGCAGAAGTCACAAGAGACCATTTATTACCACTATCGTTACTTAAAAAAGCTCCGAACGCATCTCCGTTGCCGCTACTCGTCCCGGCAAAAACTCTGGAGCGATTTACTGCCAACGAGCGGAAAAAAGGTGTAAAGAGTAATTCGTTTGCGGTTTTTTTCCAGCTTTCTCCGAGGTCGTTGCTCGAATAAAGACCGTCGTCCGTTGCAAGGATTATCTTTGAACCACACGCAATCATTTCATTATAATTCGTAGATGGTACTCCTGCATCCGACTCTCGCCAAGTTTTCCCCTCGTTCGTGCTTTTATAAACGCCTGTAAAGGACTCTATCGTAAATAGATCGTTTCCAGATATTGTGATTTGGCTTCCAGGCAAATTTTGGGAAAGCTCTGTCCAGCTCCCGCCTCCACTTGTCGAGCGATAAAGATAATAGTAACCGCTCTCGGCAAGAAGCGTATCATGCGAAACGCTAAGTATTTGAACCGGACTCCCAAGAGAGGAATCGACAAAAAGCCAATGCGCACCCTCGTCCAGAGTGCGATAGATCGAGCTATCGATGCAGAAATAAACCGTATCTCCATCGTGTGCAAAGGAGGTTGAATATAAAGAGGATAAGTCTAAAGATCGCTGTGAGATGCTAAGCGTATCGAGCCGCCAAGTCCGACCATAGTCGCTGCTTAAGAGCATCCCGGCTGTACTATTACAATAGACCAAATTACCCACGGACAGCAGATTCCCGAAGTACACATAGCCGACCTTAAAATAGTCCGCAACCCATGCTGTATGCCATGAACTATCACCTGCAAAAAGAACCTCGAGGCTGTCATCGGCTCTTAAGAGTGAAGAATCCGTGATGCAAATATTTGTGAACGGAATATTTTCGAAAGTATGCGCAGGCTCCCATTGCGATGCGCCAAATACAGGAAACGATCCAAGGATGAAAAAATATATGAGTATCTTATGCATGTTTAGTCCTTTCACTCACCGAAAGAAAAACTACCTGTCACATACCCTACACGAGTTGTGTCAAACTTGTAATGCCACCTCAACTCAAACGACCCGGCGATTTTGGAATATGGGGTATCATTAACGATCGTCACAACTTCCTTGTCGATCGTCCGTGTTCCTTGTTCCCAGGCTGCGTCGCTATCCTGAGAAATGGTGATTTGAGTAATAGGTGAAAAGTACTGTCCACTTATCATGCTGCCTTTGCCGTTTGTTCCAACAAGCCCTCTCAAATTGTAACCACCGGCCACACTTTGGGAAGAGAATGAAAGCTGGTCTTGATTGACTACAGTGTAATTGA
>Ga0206959_10206_pt1 | contig 16035 bp, 11 predicted proteins | sample Alteio_BWOrgHeat_31_FD_152971 | JGI IMG/M metagenome (GOLD analysis project Ga0206959, IMG submission 152971) | Enriched cells from forest soil in Barre Woods Harvard Forest LTER site, Petersham, Massachusetts, United States -... | ecosystem: Environmental > Terrestrial > Soil > Temperate forest >...
GTTGCTGGTGCGTCGTCGCGTGGATGAACCCGAAGTGTGGAAACGCAGCGCAGCCCTTCCCAGCAAAGATTCCATGAACGGTTTTCGCCGCATCTTTCAGCGCGATCTGCGGCCTATCACCGTCGCCATTACGCTCATGAATGCTTGCACGCTGTTTGCGTGGTGGGGTTTCAACCTGTGGATTCCCGCCTACCTCTCATTGCCCCGCGATCAAGGCGGAATAGGGCTCTCAGCTCATACGATGTCTGCCACGGTGATAGCCATGCAGGCTGGCATGTGGCTGGGTTATATCAGCTTCGGTTTTCTGAGCGATCTTTTTGGACGCAAGCGCTGCTACATCCTTTATCTGGTATTGGCAGCACTACTTATGTTTCTCTACGCGCGTATACAGACCTCATGGTTGCTCATGGCACTTGGCCCCCTGGTGGCATTCTTCGGAACCGGCTATTTCACCGGCTTCGCCACGGTTACAGCAGAGATCTACGAAACTAGAGTCCGCGCTACAGCGCAAGGTTTTACTTACAACCTTGGTCGTATTGCAAGCGCTGTCGCTCCATTTGCGGTTGGCAGGATGGCTCAACAGCACGGATTCGGCGCGGCATTTGCCATAGCTGGAACCGCGTTCGTTATCGCTGCGCTTTGTTGGGTCTGGATACCCGAGACAAAGGGCAGACCACTGATATAGTGGCTGGCGCTCACCTATCTCTATCGGATGTATCTCACAGCCCAGACGCATGCTGCGAATTACTTACTCGATCTCGGCCACAAAGACCGCAGTCGTGAGCGCGGGTACAACGGCATTGCCCTGCTTCGAGTTAAACGTAGACTCCCTGGTGATTGGATCGCTGGAGTTGCGTTGGATTGGGTGCAGGTGCAATTTCAGGCCCTGCAGTCGGTTGTCCGTGAATGTGATTTGTGCATTGGTCGCGTTGAAGATGACAACTATGTGCTTGTAGATTCCATAGTCGCTGCCGTTCGCGTCGAGCTTCATCACAATCAGTCCTGGAATCTGGCTTTGCCCCGTATTCAGGAAGGTAAGGTTCTTTTGCACCTCCTCAAAGGTGGGCATCTGGAAGAGCCTCGAGCTGTAACGAATCTTCAAGAGCTCCTGAAATGCCGCTGCACTGTATGCGATATTTTCGGGAAGTGGCGTGTAGGCCGAATTACTGAGCAGGGGAGTCATGATTGGCCATTGATCCTCATTCTGGCTGGCGATCGGCAGGCCGATACCCCAATTTGCAGTTTTGCCGCTCCAGTCGATCTTGTTGAACCAGTCTCCGGAGTTATAGCTATTCTGGTCCATGTCCTTGGAGCGAAGTAAGTCATCACCGGCCTGGAAGAATGGAATTCCTTCGCCGAGAGTTACCAGGCTCATGGCCACGATCTGTCTGCGGGCGCGGGTGGCAATGCTATCGCTGAAATTCGACTTCAACTGGACTTGGTCGAAGAGGTCCTGGTTATCATGCACCGAGGCATAGTTCACTGACTCAATCGGGCTCTTCGTGTAACCTGTGGGCTGGCCGTTATAGTTCACCTGGGCCCCGGTTACCGTTACTCCTGCGCTGTCGGTGAAGGTATAGTCACGCAGGTTTCCGGTAAGGCCAACAAGAATCCAATCGGAGTATTGCAACAGCTGGGCTTGTTGGGCGCTTTGCGGAAGGCTGCCGTTAGTGTAGTCGCTGGAGTCTGTGAAGAGTCCCGTGGCGAAGCCCTGAACGCGCTCATCGGTAAAGGGGCTGCCACCGTGAATTCCATCCCGGATGCGGTCATTGAATGTGCCAATTCCGAAACCGTAGAGATTGATTTGCGAGGCGTTCGGTCCTATCTGGTTGTTCGCAGTATCTCCGAAGTTAAAGCCTTCCCCGTAGAGGTAGATCTTTGATCCGTCGACGCCGTCTTTCTCTGGCGTGAGGGCTTCGAGCGCTTTCTGGATGTCGGTCATGTTGTAGGTGAACATGAAACTCATGATGTCGAAGCGGAAGCCATCGATCTTGTAATCCCGCGCGTTGAGCACAAGCGTGTCGATGATCAGCTTCTCCATCATCCGGTGTTCGCTTGCCGTATCAGGGCAGCAGGAACCGGTTTCGAGATTTCCGTTTGCATCGAGGCGATGGTAGTAACCCGGTACGACCTCATCGAGATTTGAGTTCGGCCCTTCGCCGCTGGCATTCGTGTGGTTGAAGACCACATCCTGAATCACGCGCAGCCCTGCATGGTGAAGGCCTTTCACCATGGTGCGGTATTCGCGCACACGGTTGTCGGGATCGATGGCGTAACTGCCTTCAGGCGTGAGGTAGTGGACGGGATCATAGCCCCAGTTATAAGGCGGACTCGTCTGCGTGGCAGCGATGGCGGCCTGTTGTTGCTCTCCATCGGGCGGATATTGCGAGAGATTTCCTGGGAAGAGCCAGGTGCTCTTGTCTTCGTTCACGCTGGCGAAATGGAAGGAAGGCAGGATGTGCACGGCCCTGAGTCCGCTTTGGGCCAGTGAACGAAGATGCTTCATGCCGTCGGATTGCTCGTCGGCAAAAGCTTCGTACGTGCCCCGATGCGCTATTGGCACGGTGAGATCGTTCACGCTGAAGTCGCGGATGTGAAGTTCATAGATGCTCAGGTCGCTGAAGCTTCTCAGTGGGGGCGAAGTATCGTGATCCCAACCTTCAGGCTTCGTTTCATCTGATTCCAGATCAGTGATCCTGCTCTTTGTCCCGTTCAAAGCGATGTCAATGGAATATGGGTCGCTGGTCACATTCGTGTCGACAGCGCCGTCGGCTGGCACCCATACCTTGACGCTGTACAGGTAGTACTTATCTTTCCAGTAAGGCTTGCCGTCGGTCACCCAGACTCCGTTGTGCTGGTGCATAGCAACGGTTGCAGACGGCGTAGTGTCCGATTCGTGGTCGAAAATCTGGACCGAAACGCTTTGCGCTGTGGGCGCCCAGACTTTTAGCTTCACATCACAGTTTTCATCGTCGTCCCAATCGTGCCAGCCGCGATTGTCATCATGGCGAAAGACCACGCCCAGCTTGCCAGGATAGTAATAGAGATCATCGAGCACGCCAGCGATCTGGATTCCGGTTGCGTATGTAAGTGAGCCATTCTGGACAACTGAAAACGCCAGCTGTCCTCGGAGCGCGCTTTGTACTGCAGGCAGTTGTACGTTTGCGGGAAGCTGCAGGACTGTATAACCGCTGAGTTGTGGATAGCGCAGCAATTCATTTGCAGTCAGAGTTCCGCCGATTGTAAGCGGAATGCTAGTTCCTCCGGTGATGCCAGTCGGAGTTACAGATAGTCCGCCTGTCAGGCTTGAAGCAATTGCATATGTGGCGCCGCTCTGGGCAAATTGAGATTGGATGGCGACACGTTGGCAGTCAAGCCAGTATGCCTGCTGCACATTCAGGAGACTGTCGAGAATTTCCGTAGGTGTTGGTGTAGAGGTAAAGACCGTTGCGTTTCCTGATATCGCCCAAGCCTGGTTAAACATGGCAACGTCCAGGTGCATGTCGGGGCCGGGATCTTTCACGCCCGTCGAGATGTTGTGAATGATGAACCCCAGGTCGTGCGGGTTTGGAATCAGGCTGATGTCAAAGTAGGCGCCGTAGGAATCAACGCTCGTCACGCCAGTGAGACCGTCATTGAAGTCGCCCGTGTACTCTGCGGTGTCATTGAAGGCGTAAACGGTCCAGTTCGCGTAGTTTCCGTCGGGGCGGAAGTAGTGAATGCGAGCATATCCTGGAAGCAACGCGGTCGGGTTGCCGACGCTCACTGCGCTCTTATATAGCTTTCCGATTCCCGTATATCCCCAATACTCAAAACCTTCGGTAGTGGGATCAACAAACTCGTTCGGTCCCGGATCTTTCTGGTCGCCTCCAGGCGCCGTTGGGTTGTGAATGATGAGCCCAACATTCTGCGCACCTGAGGTCACCCCTACATCGAAGTAGGCACCATAGGAGTCGTAATTGGTTGGACCGACCAGGCCATTGTTGTAATCTCCCGTGTACTCCGTCGTATCGAAGAATGCATACACGGTCCAGCCGCTGTAGTTATTGTCTGTGCGGTGGTAATGAATGCGGACGTACCCGGGAAGAATCGCGGTCGGGTTGCTGAGATTTATTGCCGTGTTGTAAAGCTTGCCAATCCCTGAATACGCCCAATACTCGATGCCTTGTGTTGAAGGGTCGACAAATTCGTTGGGCCCGGGGTCTTTCTGATCGCCACCCGGTGCGGTCGGATTATGAATAATGATCCCAACCTCCTGTGCACCGGTCGTTATGCCGACGTCAAAATACGCGCCATAGCTGTCGGTCCCGGTCGCCTGAACGGGACCACCACCGTAATTGCCGGTGTTTTCGGTCGTGTTGTCGAATGCGTAGACTGTCCAGCCGGTGTAAACGCCATCTGGGCGGTGGTAGTGGATGCGGATGTGCCCTGAAGGAATCGACGGATCGGCCGCAAAGGCTTGAGCTGATGCAAAGATGCATAGCAGAAAAATGACGACGCTAAAGGTAGCCGTGGACAGAGAGCGGGGCGTTCGGATCCTGACTTTCATGGGTGGTCTCCTCAAGACGTTGTTGCATCCGTCCAAATCAATTCTGGCGGTCCACTGTTTAAGGAGTTGATTGCAGCGCGGGCCATACTACTGAGATAGAACATCTGGTGTCAAGGTACTTGGTGTCTTTAACCTTGGAACGGCGGTTGCATTTGGATTAATGGCTACTCTGATATGGTTTTACCTGTAGATTCTCAAAAGTCCGAGCCGCCATTGTTGCTACGCACCTCATGATCTTCGATTTTGCCACGCGGTTCGTATACGCTGATTGTGGAGGATAGATGGAAACCAGGAAGATAATTGCAGAACTGGATAAAGAGATCACTCTACTTCAGACTGTGCGTGCATTACTTTCGGGCAGCTCTAATAAAGTCAGAGTAACTTCGAAGCGGCGGACACTGAGCCCAGAAGCAAGGAAGAAGATTGCTGATGCGCAGAAGAAGCGATGGGCAAAAGCAAAGAAAGCAGCCAAACATAGCTAGAGCAATTCGGCTAACAGCCGAAGCTTTGGTCGGTCTCCCACGTTCAGTCTTCCATTAGGCTAACCTGGCGTACTGACTAGTAAGTTGTACGGACCATCTCGATACCTGACACACGGATTCAGGCCTCGGTTTTCAGCCGTACTGCTAATCCTTTGGGTGCGATCAGCGCGTAGCTGCCCAACAACAGTTCTCTCACTTCATCCCAATCGATCTTGCCCACGTCCAGCCGCAGTGCGACCCAGCCCTTTGATGCGGTGTAGGCGGGGAGATAAAATCTGCCGGGCTGAGCTTCAGCCAGTGCCTTATTGTCGCCGGCTAATACCTTACAAGTAACAGCGACAATGCCATCGCCATGATGGTTGTCGAGGAAGTAAGCGAAGGTCTTTTTCCGTACTAGAAACTGCGCGTGCGATCCGCAGATCTGGCGTGTGGCCTCTGGGAAGGCCAGGGCAATCTCAGATAGAAGGGTAAGGCGGTGGTCTTCGGCGGAATGTTTTGCCATATAAATTCAGATCGATCCTCATAATACTTCCACAGGGCACGGCGGGCTAGAACGTTCGATTCGACATACTCCTTAGGTACCCAACCCGCTTCGAGCAACACCCCGAAATCATTTACATACAGAAATAGGTATAGAGGGCTATACTGCACGCGCTCCTTACTCCCACGCATTGAAAGGCGTCTACCATGAAAGAAGAGTCTTTTTCCCGCATTCCCCTCGCCCTGCTCTTGTGCCTATCGTTACTCACAATGTGGGGCATTCCCGCATCCGCCCAAACCCATAACAGCCAAGGAAAAATCCTTGCTGGGTACTTCGAAGAATGGAGTATTTATTACGCCAACTACAATTTGGCCAACCTGGAGAGCAACGGTTCCGCTGCAAAGCTATCGCATCTGATTTATGCATTTGGCAACGTATCGGCGAGTGCCTCAAACCCCTCATCGAATAGCTGTGTGATTGCAGATCCCTGGGCCGATTTCGAAGATAACAATCTCCCCCCGGTTGGCGGGATACCCGATGTTTGGCCGCTGTTCGGCAACTTCGCAGAGATCCTCAAGCTCAAACAGCTGCATCCCGGCTTGAAGTCTGTGATCTCTCTCGGCGGCGCCAGCGCCAGTGCCGCGCAGGCATTTTCAACCGCCGCGAGCACGCAGGCGGGCCGCCAGGCCCTGGCCGCCTCCTGCATCAACATGTTCATCGTCGGGAATGTGGGCAGTGACTGGAACGGAAACATCACCGCACCGGGCTTGTTCGATGGAATCAATATAGACTGGGAATTTCCCGCGGCAGCAGACAAACAGAACTTCACGTTGTTGCTGCAGGAGTTCCGCAATCAGTTGAATACATTGAGCGCGCAAACTGGCAAGACGTACAATCTGAGCTTCGATGGTCCGGCAGGCGCGCAGAACTATACAAACATCGATCTCAAGAATGCCGCCAAGGCGGTTGATTTCATTACCATTGACGGCTACAACTATGCAGGAACCTGGGAAAGTACGACGAACGACGGCTCGCCATTATTCGATTCTCGCCAGGATCCATCCTTCGGACAGGGCCTCGATATTGAGGACACAGTAAGCGCTTATTTGAAAGCCGGCGTGCCTCCCGGGAAATATCTGATGGGAGTGCCTCTCTACGCTGCTGGTTGGACAGGCGTCCCGAATATTAATCATGGTCTTTACCAGAACTCGTCCGGTCCATCTTCCGTTCTGTTGGCGAATGGTACAGGGCTATGCACCGATCTGAGCGGCAACACCCCTGGATGTGACACGTTGTTGACTCCCGGAACGGCCACGTATTCGACACTTTCAACCCTGGCATCGAGTGGCTACACGAGTTACTTTGATCCGACTAGGATTGCCGTTTCGCTCTATAATCCGACCACCCACACCTTTTACACGTACGACAATCCAGACACGGCCTTTCTGAAATCGCTTTACATCGATTTCCGAGTGCCTGGAGGCCTGGGCGGTGCATTTGTCTGGGCCGTCAAAGATGATGACTCGAACGGCACCATGGTGAAGACGCTGGCCATTGGTCTGGGCCGTTAGAAGCTTGCACTGCGAACGAATCGGTCCGGCTGCTCTCCTTCAGCTGGACCGAGGCTTGCCTAACGAAATTCAACCCATCGCCGATTCACGCCAGAACCGTGCGCTACACTCGTCATGCCGGTCGACGGAGGTCTCGTCGCCACCGAAATACGTCTTCAAAGATGGAGCCACTACCCCAGATGCAGTTAAAGATATACGACGATAAACAATCGCTTAGCCAGGAGGCTGCCAAACAGGCGGCTACCGCGATTCGCAAAGCGATTCTTGACCATGGCCATGCCCGGGTCGTTGCCGCCACTGCTGCCTCCCAATTTGTTTTTCTGGACGCCCTGACACAGGAATTCGGCATCGATTGGGCACGAGTCGAGGTATTTCATCTCGATGAGTATGTTGGGCTGCCGATGACCCACCCAGGCAGCTTTCGCAAGATGCTGCTGGAAAACCTGATCCAAAAAACGGGTATCACCAAATACCACCTGCTCGATGGCGATGGGAATATTGCCGAGGTCCTCCAGCGTGTCGGCCAGGCCATCGCATCGGCGCCGATCGATATTGCGTTTCTTGGCGTTGGCGAGAATGGTCATCTCGCCTTCAACGATCCACCAGCCGATTTTGTCATTGAAGATCCTTATCTAATCGTCAACCTTGATGAGGCTTGCCGCCAGCAACAAGTGGGTGAGGCGTGGTTCTCTGATATTTCGCAGGTGCCGAAACAGGCGATCTCCATGTCAGTGCGTCAGATTCTGAAGGCGAAAGAGCTTCTCGCTGTCGTGCCGGACACGCGCAAGGCGCAGGCGGTGAAGGCATGCTTTGAAGGTGAGATGAGTGCGATGGCTCCTGCTTCGATTCTGCGCACACATCCTGATACGACAATCTATCTCGACAAGAATTCTGCATCGCTGCTGAGTACAGCCTCACAAAACTAATGCGTCGCTCCATTCCTCATTTGCGTTGGTGGATTGGGGGTATCCTCTTTGCTTCGACAGTAATCAACTACATCGACCGCCAGACTCTTTCGCTGCTTGCCCCGTTTCTCAAACAGGACTATCACTGGAGCAACAGCGACTACGCAAACATTGTGATTGCCTTCCGGATTGCTTATTCCATAGGGCAGGCAGTTTTCGGCCGTCTGATCGACCGCGTGGGCACACGACGCGGCCTGAGTATTACGGTCGCCTGCTATTCCGTCATCTCTATGCTGACGCCCTTAGCGAATGGGTTACGCTCCTTTGCCATGTTCCGCTTTCTACTCGGAGGCGCCGAGTCTCCGAACTGGCCGGCGGCCACCAAAGTGGTTTCGGAATGGTTCCCAAAACACGAACGGGGACTCGCCACTGCTTTCTTTGACAGCGGGTCTTCTATAGGCGGTGCAGTCGCTCCATTCATCGTGCTTGGGATCTACTTTCGATGGGGATGGCGCCCCGCATTCGCCGTGCCCGGCGTGTTGGGATTGCTCTGGCTGGTTGTTTGGCAGCGGTTTTATTATCCGCCAGAAGCGCATCCGGGCATCGGTGCTCATGAGCTTCAGCTCATCGCAGCGGATAAGGAAAAGTCTGCACAGACCCGGCAAAGCAGCCGCCTTTCGTGGCGTGATCTCCTGAAATTCCCCCAGACATGGGGAACGATCGTTGCCCGGCTATTTACCGATCCAGTTTTTTTCTTTGTCGCTGATTGGTTTCCGATTTATCTGGTTGCAAAAGGCATTGAGCTCAAGAGCGGACTGATTGCGGTATGGGTGCCATTCATCGCAGCCGACCTCGGGAACTTTTTCGGTGGAGGAGTATCGGGTTACCTAATCAAGCGTGGATGGTCGATTGGCGCTGCGCGTAAAGCAATCGTTATCTTCGGCGGGATCGGGGTAACGGCTCTCATTCCGACCATCTTCACGAACAGGCTCTCTGTGATTGCGCTTCTCTTCGGGTTTGCTACTTTCTCATACGCAGCCTTCTCGACCATGGCAAACGTGTTGCCATCCGATCTCTTTGCCAGTGAGTCAGTGGCATCTGTGAGCGGCCTTGGCGGGTCCGGTGCCGGCCTGGGAACGATCATCGCATTCAAACTCATCGGCCACTTTTCCGATGCCCGCCACGCCCAGGCAACCCACTCTTTTGATCCGATTATCCTTGTTGCGGCACTGACCCCGTTTGTTGGCATGATCCTGGTTTTGCTTCTGGTACGCAATACAGATGCAACAGAGCGAGGCCTTGTCCGGCGAATTTGATTTGCAGCCGAGCCATATCTGGCACAGGGTCGACTGACATCGCTGGTCAGGGGCAGGAGGTCGTCGGTTCGATCTCGCTTAGCTTCACCAAATATCCAAATTACCTTCTTGACTGCGGTATTGGCAGAATCTCGTCAGCCGTATTCTCCTGCGCGATTTCCGCAATCGCCGACACGAATTTGATCTTATGGAATTCTGCCGAAGCCCTCTTCCCTTGCCTGTTCTGCTCTCACATTCTGTTGTGGCAAATGGAGTATGCTAGCAGGCGTGTGGCCGAGTGCCTTACTCTGCCCATTCAGAGGAGCGAGGATGAAATATCTATCGAAAATAATGCTGTTAACGGCCGCAGCGACGTGGAGTATTGTTCCGGTATTGGCGCAGAATAAAGCACCCAAGCAAGTGAAGGTTGAGCTAAAGAACGCGGATGGAAAAGATGTAGGGGTGGCCAAGCTAGCCCAGAAGAAGTCGGGTGTCGAGATTACGGTCTCCCTGCAAAATCTCCCCCCGGGCGATCATGCGATCCATATTCATCAGGACGCGAAGTGCGATCCGCCGGATTTCAAATCAGCAGGTGGTCATTTCAATCCCGCCGGCAAAAAACACGGCATCAAGAATCCTGATGGACATCACAATGGCGACCTACCTTTAAACCTGACAGTAGGAGCCGACGGTGCTGTGAAGAAAAGCTTTCTTGCCCCCGACATAACGCTTGATCCAAGCGCGCCCAATTCGGTCTTCGCGAACGGCGGGACATCGATTGTTGTGCATGAGAAGGCGGACGACATGATGACCGATCCGACGGGAAACGCGGGAGCGCGCATTGCATGTGGCGTGATTACACCGCCCTCAATGTGACTCGCTTCTTCTCCATCTTCGCGCCCAAACTACAGGGCGCGAAGATGGGACATCTGCATTTTCTTTTACTACCGGTGGCCTAGTTCTTTCGACATGATGACGAAGTGAGCAGGTTGCGTAAAGTGCTGTCCGGCTTCTACGGCGACTTCTTCGGTGCCGGTGACTTCATAGCCAAATTTCGCGTAGATGACGGGAAGCTCCTCGCGCAAATTGACAACACGAAGGTCCATGAAACGGCAGCCTGACTCGCGGGCGAACTCTTCTGCGGCCGTAGTGAGCCGTGAGCCAATACCAGTTCGCTGGCGCTTGGGATTGGTAGACAAAAGCCCTAGATAGGCGCGCTCGCCACGTAACTCGACATAGACACAACCCTGTATCTGCCCCTCTTCTTCGACCACCATGAAGCGGCCTTTTGCAAAGAGGCGTTGCACCTCGGCTTCATCAATGCGGTCAGCTGCCTTGAAGAAAAATTCGACAGAAAAGGCCTGATTAATCAGTTGGGTGATCGTGGGTAGATCAGCAATATCAGCGAAGCGAAATTCCATGAATTCAGTATCGCAGACATGGAATCATAGCCACCCGTTTTGCGCGAAGAGCCGATATGGGCCTGTATCGTCTTTTATGGACGCAGAAAACGCGATCAAGATAACCGGTCATATAATCGTGCAAACCGGTTGGCAACGGGGCGGACTATGAAAACCTTCTTGCAGGACTTGCGCTACGCAGCGCGTCAGTTGTGGAAGCATCCCGCGTTTACGGTGACGGCAATTCTAACGCTGGCACTGGGGATTGGCGCGAATACCGCCATTTTCACGGTGGTCCAATCGGTTCTGCTGGCGCCATTACCCTATGTGGATGCAAACCGGATTATGGCGCTCGATACGCATTGGTTGGATACCGGCCGCGTGCATAGCCGCGTAACCGGACCGGATGCCGCTGATGTACGCACACAGGCGCGCAGTCTGGAAGTGGTCAGCATGTATGCCGCTAACAGTGAGGGCGTGCAGTTGCACGATCATGCCGTCTTTACCGGGGTAACAGCGATTGAATCGAATTTTCCACGCGTCTTCGGCATGACGCCCGTTGCGGGACGAATATTTACGAACGGGGATACGCATCACGAAATCCTGGTGGACGAGCGGTTTGCCCGGGATAATTTTGGCGGCATGTATGCGGCGTTGGGGCAGGCGATAACGGTTGAGGCCGAGCCGTCGCAGATTGTCGGGGTATTGCCCTCCACCTTCAATTTCCCGGAAAAAACCCAGGTATGGGTCGCGTATCCGCCTCTACAGGGAGAGGCATTAGGAGATCGCACGGCCTTCAACTACAAGGCCGTGGCCAAACTCCGGGCCGGGGTTTCGGTGGAGACGGCGCGGGCGGAGTTGGCGGCGATTTCGCGACGGCTGACGGCAGCGTATCCGGATGCCAACAAAAACAAGCAGATGACTGTCGTGTCCTTGCAGGAAGAGCTGACGGGCAAGACGCGGCCCATGCTGCTGCTTCTGCTGGCAGCGGTGGGCATGATTCTGTTGATTGCCTGCGTGAACGTCACGCATCTGGAGCTGGCGCGGTCGATTGAGCGGCAGCGGGAGCTGGCCGTGCGCACGGCGCTTGGCTCGTCGCACTGGCAACTGGGGCGGCTGGTGATGGCTGAGAGCCTGTTGATTTCGCTGGCCGGCGGCGCGCTGGGCGTGCTGCTGGCTGGGCCTGCGGTGCATTTGCTGGTAGCCATGGCCCCCGACGGGTTGCCGCGCGCGGCTGAGATTCATCTGAACGGTTGGGTGCTGGCGTTTACGCTCGGTCTTTCGCTGCTGACGACGATTGCCTCATCGTTGATTCCCGCACGCAGAGCGTCAAAAATCGATCCAGTGGAAGCGTTAAAGCAGGACAGCTCGCGTGGCATGGCGGGTCAGAACGCTTCCGCACTACGGAATAGTTTGGTGGTGGCCGAAGTCGCCGCGACCTTTGTGCTGGCGGTGGGTGCGGGGCTGTTGCTGCACACGCTGGTGACGCTGACTTCGCGTGATCTTGGGTTCCAGACGGCGCGGATGCTGGTGGTGGATGTCGATGCTCCGGCGCACACCAAAGACGATCAGCAGAAGGTCATACAGCAATACGACGGGCTGCTCGCAAAACTGGCAGCGCTGCCAGGGGTGGAGCATGTGGGCGGGATATTTGGGCTGCCGACGGCCAATCTTGGCTCGAATGGCTATTACAACGTGAAAGGTGGCTTGCCAATCGACCCGAATCATAAACCGTACGCCGATTTCAGCGTGGCCAGCGCCGGATATTTCCAGACAATGGGGATTCCGCTGAAGTTAGGCCGCGACTTCAACGCCCAGGACACCTTTGACGGTCAGTTCGTTGCCGTGATCAGTGAATCGTTGGCGAAGCAGAGCTTCGGTGAAGCTAACCCGATCGGCAAGTTGATTCAGTGCGGTCTCGACACGGACAAGTGGATGACGGTTGTGGGCGTGGTTAGCGATGTGCGGCAGGACTCGCCCGCGGCCACTCCGGGCGCGACGCTTTACATGCCGATGGCGCAGCATCCGTTTTACGCCACAGAGATTCACATTGTGATGCGAACGCAGGTCGCGCCGCTGACGCTGATGAATGTGGTGCAGACGAAGATTGCGCAGACGAACCCGCAGATTGCGATGCGCTTTACGACGATGGATACCATGGTTGGCGAATCAATTGCTGCGGAGCGCTTCCGCACTGCGCTCATCTCCTCTTTCGCCGGAGTTGGATTGTTGCTGGCGATGCTGGGCGTGTACGGGATGATGGCGTATTCTGTCGCGCAACGGACCTTTGAGATTGGCGTGCGCATGGCTTTTGGCGCGGAGAAGACGACGATCCTGCGTATGATTCTCTGGCATGCAGCGAAGCTCGCATGCTGGGGCATCGCGCTCGGGTTGGTGCTGAGCCTTGTTCTCACGCGCCTGATTGCGGGCATGCTGGTCGGCGTACATGCGACGGATCCTTTGAGCCTGGCTGTGGCCTGTGCATTGCTGTTGCTAACAGCGGCGGTTGCGGCGCTGGCTCCGGCTTGGAGAGCGGCGCAGGTGGATCCGATGGTGGCGTTGCGGGCCGAATAACCGCCAGTGCAGGCTCATGGATGGCTATCGTGTGCTGCCCCTGTGCCACGACTGTTGGCTTTGATCTCCTTGTAGACTTCCAACTCGCGGTTCGCGTCGTCGATGCGGCCTGCGCGGCGATAGGCAATCTGCAGTTGATAGTGCGCATAATCATAAGAAGGATCGAGCTTTGTCGCCGTCTCAAGATACGGAATCGACTCGACGACTTTGCCATCTTCCAGCAGCGCTTTTCCCAATTGGTATTGGGCCTGAGAGTAGTTTGGCGCTTTTGCGATGAGTGACCGCAGAAGCGCAAGGGCCTCTTCTCTTCCCAGAGTTTCCAGCAGCGCGTAGGCGAGATTGTATTGGGCATCTACGTCGTCCGCATTCATGCTCAGTTCTGATCGAAGCTCGGGTATGGCCTCGGCCGGACGATCCATGTGGATCAACGTGGTTCCTATTTCGTAATGAACATTGAGCATGGTTGGATTTTGTGCGGTGATTTTTTGCAGGCAGGGAAGCGCATGCGCATAGTTCTCCGTGGCCGTGTAGAGCTTGCACACCAACAGGTGAGTGTCTGGCGGAAGATCGCGCGCAGCAAGATTGTCCGCTATCTCATTGGCATGCTGCTGCTGGCTGGTGCGGGCCAGTGAGTAAGCCCAGGCATAGGCAGTTCGCGTGTCCTGCAGAGCAAGTTCGCCGATAGGAGCAAACTGGTTTGCGGCGTCAGAGAACTTTTCAATACTGAAGAGAGAGATGGCAAGCATGAGGCGCGTGCGTTGATCGTCCGGGTTCTGGCCCGGGTTTTGATCGACGGCGATCTTCAGTGCGCGCGCGCTTTCGGCATAGTTTTCAACGCGAAAGGCTGCTGTGCCGAGGTTGCGCATCAGGCCGGGGGTGGTCGCATCCCAGGTTTCGGCCTGCTGGAAGTGGGCGAGGGCCTGTTGATACTGCTGCTGGCGCGCTTCGGCAGTGCCCCAGTCATTGAAGCTGGTGCTTAGAATCTGACGAAGCTGGCGTTCCCGGATCTTGAGCTGTCCGGATTCGGCTGCTGTCCGGCGCGGCTCTTTCAGGCTCGTGGAGACGGCGGAAAACTGTTGCGAGGCGAGTTCAATGAGCTTTTGCGAGGTACTGGCTACCTGAACGGGATCGCCCGATTCGATGGCTGCATGCTGCGTGTCGAGGAGTTGCTGGAGCTGTTGGGTTGCGACATCCGGCACGCCCTTCTGTTGAGCTACAGCGGGGAGGCAGAGACAGAGCGCGAGTACGACGAGGAGGCTGCTCGCATTTGAACCTCGTCGATACCGCCTCCCGGGGGGGTGGGGGGTCGCTAAGTCTTTGAAAAAGCTCATCTAATGCTTCTTAGCCCGCTAAATAATTGATTCTTATGCGGTTGCTCGTAAGTTCCCTGGAATCAGGCGAAAGGCCCGTGGTTGCGGGAGACGTGGCCTTCTTTCTGGTCTCTCTCTCTCTATTTTAGCGGATGGAGGGGGTTGAACATGCCAAGTTTGATTCACTTTTTTCTCTTTGAAATGAGTAGTTTATGGGAAAGATGAGGTGTCGGGGACTTGACAGGTCCCGGAGACTACCCAGGCGATCCGGCTCAAAGCAGGATGGCAGTCTTCGCCGAGCTTTTCAGATCGATTCTAAAAAGAAAACGGCAGATTCCGGGGATAGCCGGAATCTGCCGTGGTTGGCTGCTTTTGCAAGCAAGTTAGAAGTCGAAATGCAATCCGTACTGGATCTGACGGGCGTTGCCGATCAGAGCGCTCGAAGTGCCGAATCCAGGCTGTAAATCCTGAGCCGACACGATGCTGTTGGTTGCACTGCAAGGCATATAGAGTGAGTGACCGCTGCTTGGATCGGTTCCAACCGCCGCACCGCAGTTGACGGCCGAGATGGGCGAACCCTGTCCAAGGGAGCTGCCGGAGAAGTTGGAGTGGTTGAAGAGGTTGAAGAAGTCCATATGGAACTTGATCGTCAACTTCTCGCGGACAACCCAGTTTTTAGCTGCGGAGAAGTCCGTGTTATTGAAATTGGGACCGCCGACAAAACTGCGAGGCGCCATGTTGGTTGGAATGGTGCCGAGTTGATATCCAATCAATGTAAAGGCACCCGGGTTGATGATGGTGTTGGTGTGTCTTCCGTTGATGGGGCTCTGGCCGGTTTGCAAAGGACGCAGGTTGTTGGCGTTTATGCCAGTCATCGTCAGTAAGCCATTCTGATTCAACTGGCTGTTGTAGGGCGTAGGCTTACCCGCTGCCGCCGAAGCAACCGGATCGTTGGCGAGATTCGCTTCGTGCGCACCCTGAAAGACGGAGAAGTTATTGCCATTTTGCGCAGTGAGGATGCCTGACAATGCCCAGCCACCGAGGACACCGCGTTCCAGCATGTTCGAACCCTGCAACAGGGGCAGAGACCAGGTTGCATTGGCTACGAACATATTGGGACGGTTGACATCTGACGCGCCGTAATCTAGGCGTGGGTTTGAGAGTACTGTGCGGGCCTGGTTGCCGATGCCACCGCTGGAGTCATCGGTGACGACATTGCCCAGAGCATGCGACCAGGTGTAGGCAGCCCCAATGTTCAGGACATTGCCGATGCGGCTGCGCACAACAGCCTGCAGGGCGTTGTAATTGGAGTCGCCGCCGTGATCCCAGTAAGTGAGGGTGCCGTTGTTACCACCCGCCGGAAAGGGACGGAGCAGGTTGGTAGCCTTGCCAGAGTCGGCAAATGTGGCGGTGGTCCAATTTGCCGGGGAGATGGCATTGACGTCATACACACTTGTCAGATGGATAC
>Ga0206959_10208_pt1 | contig 15963 bp, 17 predicted proteins | sample Alteio_BWOrgHeat_31_FD_152971 | JGI IMG/M metagenome (GOLD analysis project Ga0206959, IMG submission 152971) | Enriched cells from forest soil in Barre Woods Harvard Forest LTER site, Petersham, Massachusetts, United States -... | ecosystem: Environmental > Terrestrial > Soil > Temperate forest >...
CACGCTTTGATCAACCCGAGGGCTCTGATGAACGCCGGCTGCAGCCGCGCCTTCCCTATCTGGAAATTCTGCGCGGCACGCTGCGTCTGCGCGCCATACAAGGCGTCCTGCGGCACTTCGACTTCGCCCATCGAATCCCGCTCAATCCGCACGGCGGGCCGTTCTTCGCCCAGCGTCCACGACGGCGGATCCGAGGCGGGAAACGACTCTTCCATTGCCAACTGCACTTCATCCTTTTCATGTGGCATATTCATTCACACGTTACAGTAAAACGGAATGTCCGTTTACCAAACCATCGAAAAGCTCGGCATCACTCTGCCTCCCGTCGCAACTCCTGCGGCTGCGTATGTGCCCTTCGTTCGCACCGGTAATCTTATTTTCCTTGCCGGCCACATCTCCAAAAAAGACGGGAAGCCCCATACCGGCCAACTCGGCGCGGGCATGACCGTCGACGAAGCAAAAGCGGCTGCCCGTTCCGTCGCCGTCGATCTGCTGGGCACCCTGCATGCCGCTACCGGGGGGGAAACTCGACCAGGTTCACCGCATCGTCAGCCTCATGGTGCTGGTCAACAGCGCGCCCACTTTCACCGAACACCATCTGGTGGCCAACGGCGCTTCCGAACTATTGGGCGAAGTCTTCGGTGAAGCGGGGAAACATGCCCGCGCCGCCTTTGGTGTCGCGCAGATTCCGTTCGGCTGCTGCGTCGAGATCACGCTGGTCGCCGAACTGGCGCCCGGCACATAGATTTTCCAAATCGCGTTATACTTTCGGCAGATGAAGAAACTGGCAGTTGTCGCGCTTCTTTTTCTCGCCGCACTGGCTGCTCTCGCCGCAGACCTGACCGGCACCTGGACCGCCGCCGTCGATATCGGCGTCGGCCAGGGCACCGCGACCTTCGACTTCAAGCAGGCGGGGGAAACGCTGACCGGGACCTACTCCGGCACCTTCGGCACGTCGCAGCTAAAAGGCACGGTCAAAGGCAACAATGCCGAGTGGACCTTCGACGCCGACCAAGTGGGCACGATCTCCTACAAGGGGACGATCGATGGCTCCAAAATGAAGGGTTCCGTGCAGTACGGCGCAGTGGGCAGCGGCACTTTCACCGCCGAAAAGAAGTAACACGCTGCGGCTTCGGCCGGCGCTGTTAAACTCGCAACTGCCCCTTCTATGACTTCCATTCGCCGCGTCGCCGTCCTCGGAGCCGGAACCATGGGTTCGCGCATAGCTGCCCATCTGGCCAATGCCGGGATTCCATCGCTGCTGCTCGACATCGTCAAGCCAGGCGCCTCAAACCGTAACGCGGCCGCCAATGCCGGTCTGGATGCGGCACTCAAGGGCCGCCCCGCCGCGTTTTTCCGCAATGAAGACGCGCGGCTGATCACCACCGGTAACTTCGACGACGATCTCCCAAAAATCCGCGACTGCAACTGGATCATCGAAGCCGTCACCGAAGACCTCAGCATCAAACGCGCGCTTTACTCCCGCGCGCTGGAACACCGGTCTCGCGGCGCGATCGTTTCCACCAACACCAGCGGCATTCCGCTCAGGCAAGTCGCCGAGGGCTATCCTGCCGAATTCCAGCAGCACTTTCTGGGCACTCATTTCTTCAATCCGCCGCGCTATCTTCATCTCGCGGAAATCATCCCCGGCCCCGATACCAGCCCCGAAGTCCTGCAATATATCTCCACGTTCTGCGACATCCATCTGGGCAAAGGCGTCGTCCCCTGCAAGGACACTCCTAATTTCATTGGCAATCGCATCGGCTCCTTTTGGGGAGCAAATGTCCCGCGCCTGACCGTTGAGATGGATCTCACTTTCGAAGAGGTGGACCTGCTTACCGGTCCGCTGATCGGGGCGCCCAAATCCGCGACTTACCGGCTGCAGGATATCGTCGGTCTCGATGTCTGGCTGCATGTGATGAACGCGCTGCCGGGCGCGCTCCCCAACGATCCCTTTCGCGAACGTTTCAAACTCCAGCCTTTCCAGCACAAAATGGTCGAACTCGGATTGCTCGGGGACAAGACCGGCAAAGGCGCCTACCAGCGCGTGGGCAAGGAGCGGGAAATTCAGGCTCTGGACTGGAAGACTTTCGAATACGCTACAGCTGCGAAGCCTCGCTTTGCTTCGCTCGAAAGCGTACGCAAAATCGAGCCTCTTGAAGAACGCCTGAAAGCCCTGGTCGCTCTCGACGACAAAGCCGGCACGTTCCTCTGGAATCTCATTGGCGACCAGGTGCTGTACGCCGCCTGGATGGTGCCCGAAATCTCCGACCGTATTGTCGAAATCGACCGCGCCATGCGCTGGGGCTACGCGATGTCGCTGGGACCGTTTGAAATGTGGGACGCGCTTGGCTTCACGCAAACCGCCAAACGCCTCGAAGCTGACGGAAAGCAACTCCCCGAAAACGTACAGCGCATGCTTAGCTCCGGTGCGGACTCATTCTATCGATTCGCGACCGAACGTGTCCATCCCCGCCGCGAGTATTTCGACCTCAACAACACGCGCTACGAGGAACTCGAACCGCGCCCCGGTGTTACGATCCTCGCCGACGTCAAACGCGCTCACGGGACCATCAAGACCAATCCGGGTGCGTCTCTGATCGACCTCGGCGATGGCGTTCTTTGCTGCGAATTTCACGGCAAGATGAACACCATCGGTGAGGACAATATTCAGATGCTCCATGCCGGGCTGCGCGAACTGGAGAACAACTTCGACGCGATGGTGATTGGCAATCAGAGCGAAAACTTCTCGGTAGGCGCGAACCTTATGCTGGTCCTGATGGCTGCGCAGGAAGGCGAGTGGGATGAACTGAATCTCGCCATTCACAAGTTCCAGCAGCTGAACATGGCGCTGAAGTACTCGCCCAAACCGGTGGTCGCTGCACCGTTCGGGATGTCGCTCGGCGGCGGCTGCGAGATTCCGATGCAGTGCGCGCGTATTCAGGCATCGGCCGAGCTCTACATGGGGCTCGTCGAGGTGGGCGTCGGTCTCATTCCCGCCGGTGGTGGATGCAAGGAACTGCTGATTCGGCATCGCGACTATACCAAGGTGTTCGAACAGGTCGGCTACGCCAAAGTTTCCACCAGCGCTGCTGAAGCCCGCCACATGCGCTATTTGCGCGATGGCGACGGCATTTCCATGAACGCCGACCGCCTCATCGCCGATGCCAAAACCCTGGCTCTTTCGATCGTTCCCTCATACAGCCCTGGCGCTCCCCGCACCGACATTACCGTTTCGGGCGAGGCGGGTTATTCGGTGATGCGCATCGGTCTCTACGTGGCTGCCGAGGGCAGATACATATCGAAACACGATGGCGTCGTCGGCGAAAAGCTTGCCCACATTCTCTCCGGCGGCCGCCTCTCCGGGACCCCGCAGGTCTCTGAACAATATCTGCTCGACCTCGAACGCGAAGCTTTCCTGAGTCTCTGCGGCTATCCGGAGACGCAGCAGCGCATGCAGCACATGCTGAAGACCGGCAAACCGTTGCGCAACTAGAAAATGCTTCGGGCGTTGGCGTTTCTTTTTCTGACTGCCCCCGCCGCGCTGTGTCAAACCTTTCTGGCTTACCAGGGAACTGGTTCCGGCTGCATCTTTTTAGGTCACTACGAGCAGGGCCGATTCGTCGACACTACTAAAACGCAGGGCGCGCTGGATCCTTATACGGACGCCGCCAGAGCACGCATTCCCGAATTTACGGCTGGACGCGAATACCCGGCGATCACCGCCCACGGCGACACTGTCCATATCCTCGTTACTGACGTCAGCCCCAAACAGGATCGCCCGACGTACAGATTTCAGGCCCGTGCAAATGAACCCGTCTTGATCGCGACTGCTCCGTTGCGTCTGGAAATTGTCCGCACCACTCCCGTCGCTCTGAGCCGAATCGCGCAGGATCAAATTCTCACTCGAGCCGAACAGCTCTGGAATCGCGCGGTCAGTGAGCGCGTCGCCGACGAAAAGCCACTCCGCTACTCGCTGGGCAAGCCTCAGGTCGCCAGTGTACACGACGGTAGCGGGATGCTGGCAATTTACTATTCGCTCCACATCGAGCCGATTCACGACGCCCGTGGGTCGATGTTCTTCCTTTACTCGGAGAAGCAGCATCAAATCGTCCGCGCTGAATTTGGCCACCCGGGGTGGGCTCTGCAAAGCTCCGCCCGGACCATTCGCCCCGAGTTCTACTTCCGTCTCAAAGGCAGGCCGGACATCCATTTCCTAGCTGAATACTCCGGCGGATGGGAAGACCCGGGGTACGCCATCATCAACCTTCGTACCGGCAAAACCGAACTATATTGCTATTGATATTTCGATAAGCTTCCCCTATCAGCCCCATAAAAATCCTGGATTTGCCGCCCGTTTGAGCCGCCGTGGATAATAAAAGATTCTGTTCCAACTCCACGTTTGAAAGCGAAACATGAGCCAACTCACTGACTTCCTTAGCCTCAGCTACGCCCATCTCGAAGACCACAACCTCCACGCCAAGGAGCAGCGCCTGAACCGCACTCCGGCTCATGTTCTTCAGGAAGAACGCCTGAAATACCTCACCGACGAGAAGCGCATCAAAGCCGTCACCGTGCTGTTCAGCGACCTTGAAGGCCGTCTTCACATGCTCGATTACGACAAGAAGTTCATCGTCAAGAGCTACGACAATCTCACTTTTGACGGCTCGTCCATCCGCGGCTTTACCGCCCAACGCGAGAGCGACCTCCGCCTTCGCCTCGATTGGGGCGCTTTCTACTGGGCTCCGGCCGATTTCTTCGGAGCGGGCAAAGTGCTCGTCTTCGGCGAAGTGATCGACAAAGACGGCTCCCCCTATGTTGCCGACATCCGCGGCGTCCTCAAGGCCTTCGCCGACGCCCAGTTCGAGAAGAACGGCTACACCCTCAACGCCGCCAACGAAATCGAAGGCTTCCTCTTTGCCGGCGCCGACGCAGAGCGCCGCTACTACGAAACCCGCAAATTCGAGTACGTGAACCACGGCGGCTATTACCACTCGCTGCCCGGCGATCCGCTCCGCCAGTTCATCGACCGCTCCGCCGAAGTGCAGCGCGCGATGGGCTTCCAGAATGAAAAGGACCATCCCGAAGTTGCGCCCTCGCAGTTCGAAATCAACTACAGCTACGGCGAGGTGGTCGCGGCGGCGGACCAGATTCAGCTCTATAAGTTCATCTGCCGCCAGGTGGCCAACAGCCTGGGGATGACCGCCAGCTTCCTGCCCAAACCCGTGGTTGGCGTCAACGGCAGCGGCATGCACACCAATGTTTCGGTGACGAAGGGCGGCAAGAACATTTTCTGGGATCCGTCCGGCGAAGAAAAACTCAGCTCGTTCGCCTGGGAATTCGTCGATCGCATCCTCACCGCCGGTAACGACATCTGCGTCCTGCTCAACGCCAGCGTCAATGCTTATCGCCGGCTGGATCCCCACTTCGAAGCGCCGAACCAGATCATCGCGTCCGCCGTTGACCGCGGCTCCATGGTTCGCATTCCGATCGGTAACGAGAAGAGTTCGCGCGTCGAAGTCCGCTCCGTCGGTCCCGACGCCAATCCCTACCTGGTGATGCTCTCTGTGTTCAAGACCGGCCTCGAAGGCCCCACCGATCAGGTCAAGAACCTGCGCACCGCCAAGCGCTACCTGCCCGACAACATTTACGACGCTCTCAGCAACTTCAACAAATCCAAGTGGACCACTGAGCTGCTGACCGACGATATTAAAGCCCGCTACGCCGAACTGAAGAAGAACTCCGCCGACCGCTGCCCGCGGCTGCTCGGCACCATCGTGAAGGCCGAAGAGGTGCAGTTCCACCACGAGGTCTACAACCAGTTCCTCTGGAACCAGTTCTGATGGATGTGGGCGATGTCCCGCGTCGCCGTCATCGGGGGTGGATTAGCCGGTATCGCCGCGGCTGCGGCCCTGGGCGGTAAGGGCTTCGACGTTCATCTCTACGAAGCCCGCGCCTTCCTCGGTGGACGCGCCACGTCCTGGGCGCCCGGCGGCGAAGACGCCGAAGTCATCGATAACTGCCAGCATGTGCTGCTGCGCTGCTGCGTCAACCTGCTCGACCTCTACAAACGGCTGGGCGCAGAAAGCAAAGTCCGGTTCCACAGAGAATTCTTCTTCATCGAACCGGGCGGACGCATGTCGACCCTGAAGCGCGGGATGTTCCCGGCGCCGGCGCATTTCCTTGAATCGTTTCTTACGCTGAAGTGCCTGGATTTCGGCGATAAGCTCGGCATCGTCCGCGCGATGCGGGCAATCCCCAATGAACGAACCTCGCGCAGAGATCTCGACGCGATCAGCATGCTGGACTGGCTGCGCGAAAAACGGCAAACGCCGCAGGCGATTGAACGCTTTTGGCGTCAGGTCCTGGTCAGCGCCATCAACGAGGAACTCGATCGCATGGCCGCCGCGCACGGCTTCCAGGTGTTCTGGCAATCCATGCTGGAAAAGGCCGACTCTTACGAGATGGGCATCCCCGCCGTCCCGCTGCGAGAGCTCTACGATGAGGCGGCGCTCTCAAAAGTCGCCCATCTGCACACCCGTTCTCCCATTACCGCGATCGATGTCGAACAGGGCCGTGTCACCGGCATGAATACGGCCGAAGACCACATCGCAGCCGATTACTATATCTCCGCGCTGCCCTTTGAAAAACTCCAGCCGCTGCTCCCCGCTCTTCCAGTGAAATGGGAGGTCTTTGAACACTCCCCTATCACGGGAATTCACCTTTGGTTCGATCGGCCCGTCACCAGCCTTCCGCACGCCACGCTGCTCGACCGCACGATTCAGTGGATGTTCAACAAAAGTGAAGGCCGCTACCTGCAACTCGTGGTCAGCGCCTCCCGGAGCCTCACCAACATGCCGCGCCAGGACGTCATCGATCTTGCGCGGCGCGAATTAACCGAGTTCTTTCCTTTGGCGGGTGAAGCAAAACTGGAGAAAGCCCAGGTGATCAAGGAAATCCGCGCGACATTTTCCGCGCGCCCAGGTCTGGAGAGCCTCCGCCCGTACACCGCTACCGTGTTTTCCAATTTCTTCCTCGCCGGCGACTGGACGCGCTCGGGCTGGCCGGCCACAATGGAAGGCGCGGTGCGCAGCGGCTACCTTGCCGCCGAAGCCGTTTGCGCCGCTGCCGGCACGCCTCAGCGCTACCTCCGCTGACGCGTCACAGATCCAGATCCCACGTCTGCCCGACCAGACCCACGCCGAAGCTGTGATGCGGCTCCTCCCGCACCAGCCGGTACCCCTCTTCCACATACAGCTTCCGCGCCGCGTGCAGAATGCTGTTCGTCCAAAGGGTGATCTTCCGGTACCCCGCCTGACGGGCAAACCGCGTGCATTCCTGCACGAGCCGCCGCCCGATTCCCATGCCCCTGGCGCGGGCATTCACGATCAGCAGCCGAAGCTTCGCCACTCCATCTTCTTCAGGGTGGGCCACCAGGAAGACAGCGCCCACGTTCGTACCGTCCATTTCGGCAATCCAGCATCGTTCCCGTTTCGGATTGAAGTTGAGCACGAACTTCGCCGCGATCTCCGCCACAAACGCTTCGAAGGTTTCATCCCAACCGTACTCCTGCGAGTACATCAATCCATGTTCGCGAATCACCCAGCCGATATCCCCGCTCTGATGCGTTCGAAAGAGGACGGCCGGTTTCTGCCGCGCGTGGTCGCCGCCCAGCAGGGTCTGAATTCTCCGCATGGCGCCAGTCAGTTCCTCACGCTGTTCCGCCGAAAGCGCATTTAGAAGTTCGTCAACCTGCTTCGCCGAGGCTTCGTCCAGCCGGCTGAACGCGGTTAGGCCTTTCGGCGTGAGAGACACCAGACTCTGCCGGGCATCGGTGGCCGCTGCCTGCTTCCGGATCAACCTCGTTTTTTGGAAGGCCCTCAGCATCCGGCTCAGGTAACCCGCATCCAGCCCGAGTTCCGCCGCCAACTCGCTGGCGGTAGCCCGGTCCTTCTGCGCCAGCTCAAACAGCACGCGAGCTTCAGTCAGCGAAAACGGGCTGTCCAGAAGCCCTTCGTTCAACACCCCGATTTGACGGGTATAAAAACGGTTGAACCGGCGCACAGCATCGAGGTCTGACAGCATACTTGACAAAGTATGCTAATTAGTTGACTCTGTCAAGTAACGCTAAACGGCCCTGACGGAATTTCGCGACAACTCACGAAACAGGCGCAGCCCCTCGCGATGCCGGTCGTCGAGTTTGTAGACAATGCGCGTCGTCAGATAATCGCGCGCGAGGTCGCTCGCGAACCCGAGATCTTCTTCGGCACGGCGCGCCATTTCGCCGATGTGTCCGCAGCCCCATTCGTATGAAGCCTGAAACGCCTGCGCAACCGGCGGGGTCAGCTTGTTCGCCTTTCCCGCCCACACCGCGAAAACCATCGGCAAGCCCGACCAGCGCACCCATTCCTCTCCCAAATCCAGCACGTGATAAGGCAGTGACGCGGTGTCCAGCCGCAATGCCGGATCCCCGATAATCAGCGCCGCGTCGCAAACAGTGAGCATGGCTTCCAGATCAGGCGCATGAGTGAGGAACCGCGGCTCGACGCCGTACTGTTCGGCGAGGAGAATGCGCGACAGCGCGACCGATGTCCGTGAACTGGAGTCGGCCGCAAGGGTTCGAATCTGGCGGAATGGAACCCGCGAGATCAGATAAATACTACGTACCGCGCCTTCGCAGGCGATACCGAGATCGGGCAGAAAATCAAGTTCCAGCCGGTCCAGTTCGGCGCAGGGTACCAGGCCAATATCGGCTTCGCCGGTCTCCAGTGCGTCCGCGCACTGAGCCGGCAGGTCAAAGCGGAAGCTAAATCGCCCGCGCTGCGGCCCGTAAAGGAAACCCCACACCAACGGCCATGTATTAAGATAACTAACGGCAGATATGCGCAATCTTCATTTTAATAAGGGCGAGTTTGCGGTGAGCTTTTCGAGTGTAGCTTGACACTGAAAGTATTGCGCCGTTAGACTTTCAGTACTAGTAAATTCAGTGATACCATCCACCGAAAAACCGGCGCCCGTAAGAAGCGGGCCGCGTTCCATCCGCGTTGCAATCGTGGATGACCAGGCTCTGTTTCGCGACGGCATTGCAAACCTGGTTTCTCAGGAACCAGACATGGATGTGCTTGGCACCGCCGATGCCATTACGCCCGCCATCGACCTGGTTCGGCGCAATAATCCCGACATCCTGCTGCTCGGCTGGTCACCGAGTTCTCCCAACAGCCAGCGCCTGTTCGCCACCATCGTGGAAGCGAAACTTGCTACGCGCGTTATCGTGCTCACCAACGGTGGTGTCAAAGAAGATCACGTGGAAGCGGTTCGTCAGGGTTGCTGCGGCATGGTGCCGCGGCAAACTTCCACCGAGCTGCTGCTGAAAAGTATTCGCAAGGTTTACGCCGGTGAGTTCTGGCTGGATCGCGTAACCACAGCCGAAGTCATCCGTCGCCTCGCCAAGCGCTCGACGGCCAATGGGACCAATACCGCGTCACGCCTGGGCGTTCGCGAAAACGCCGCAGTGCTCAGCACCCGCGAGCGCGAAATTGTGATGCTGGTCGCGCAGGGTTTCAAGAACAAGGAAATGGCAGAGCGGATGTTCATCAGCGAGCAAACGGTGAAGAATCATCTGCACAATATTTTTGACAAGCTGGGAGTTTCCGACCGGCTGGAACTTGCGCTCTTCGCCATCCACCACAACCTGCACGAAGCGTCGTAGCATTTTTCCGGGCGGGGCGATCACTCCACCGGCAGCGCCTTCTTCAGCGGGAAGCGAATTTCCGACACCCGTGGCTCGCGCGCGGCAGGATCTTCATATACGATCACGCCCACGCTGCGCTTGTCATCGGTTGGGAGAATATGCGCCGGAATTAACCACCAGCGGCGTCGCGCAAACATCGCCTGGTCTTCTACACAAATGAGATCGAGGGTTTCTGTACTTTCCAGAATGGTGAACTCATAGGTTCCCGGACCCAGCTGAAAATCGCCGACAAAAAATGGCTTATCCAGATATTTGCGCGCGTGTTCGGTGGCGCTGGCCCGTGCAATTCGCTGTTTTAATTCTTCCCGGCCCCGCACCGCATTGAAAAAAGAATACCCGTCGTTTTTGATTTTGTCCAACATTTTTTCCGTTTCAACCGGGCTGACTGCGAGCAACGCCAATCGGGTGCCGTCGCCGGCGCGCCAGGAGACAAACAGCCAGTTCCCCGGTTCAATCCTTTCGATCGGCCATTCGGCCGTGGTCAGATACGCGTCGAGGCCATCCCCGCCGCGACGGGTGATCCGGTCGAAGATAAGGCGCTCTACCTGGGTCTTCGGTATCGTCAAACCGCCACATTTCACAGCATCGCGAAGGATGGATGTTGTGGCTGGACCAGGGCAGTGGATGACCGGTGTTCCGGCCGCAGCGGGGACTGCAGCTATCAACGCGATAACGGTACATTGAAGCCAGCGTCGCAGCATTCCTTTGTGACTTAATCTTAGAGGTGCAATACGAGTTGGAAGAATAGTCACTGCGATGCCAGGATTCGCGCCCGCGTTATTTCTAGTCGTTAGCTGTAACGCCGCGGTTTACGCTCAATACTCTGAACAGCTTGACGCCTGCCTTAAGGCTGCCGAAACTCAAGTGGCGATGACCGTCTGTTCAAGTGAAGAAGCAACGCGTGCCGACGCCGAACTAAATGACATTTTCCAAAAACTGCTGGCGGCGGCTGCGAAGGAGCAGGCTGCGGCCGAGAAAATACGCCATGCGGAGGAGGCATGGCGGACATACCGCGATGCGTTTATTGAAGCGATGTATCCGGCAGCCAACAAGCAGTCTGAATACGGCAGTATTTTTCCAATGGAAGTAAATCTTCTTCGTGCAAAATTGACCCGGCAACAGGTACTGGCGCTTAGAGATCTGCTGAAGCGTTATGCGGGACCCTGGCCATAGGCAATCGAGCAGCCCTCGCTACACTAACCTCAGTGCCGGAAGAATCGACTCAGGCCGCGGGCGTCGTTGCCCGCGCCGCTCGCATGCGTCACCTTGTGGAGACGCTTCATAACCTCGAACGCAAACTTCGCGAAGGCGGCGGCGCTTCGCGTATCGCGAAGCAGCACAAGGCCGGAAAGCTCACCGCCCGTGAGCGCGTCACGCTGCTGCTCGACCCAAAATCACGCTTTCTGGAAATCGGTCTGCTGGTCGCGTACGACCGCTACAACGGCCAGGCGCCTTCGGCCGGGGTCGTTACTGGCGTTGGAAAGATCGAAGGGCGTCCGGCCGTCGTTGTCGCCAATGATGCGACCGTCAAGGCAGGCTCCTGGTGGCCGGAGACCATCACCAAAATTCTGCGGGCGCAGGAAGTCGCGATGCGCAACCGCTTGCCGATCGTTTACCTGGTCGATTCCGCCGGCGTCAACCTTCCTTATCAGGACGGCATCTTCCCCGGCCAGTACGGCGCGGGCCGCATCTTTTACTACAACTCGCTCATGCGGCGAAAGATGCATGTCCCGCAGATTTCGGCCGTGATGGGGCCCTGCATCGCCGGCGGCGCGTATCTTCCTGCCCTCAGCGACGTCATCATCATGGTGGAGAACACATCTTTCATGGGCCTCGGCGGCCCCAACCTGGTGAAAGGAGCAACGGGTCAGGTGATTGATCAGGAGGGGCTGGGCGGCGCGCATCTTCACAATGCGAAAAGCGGAGTCGCGCACTTCGTGGCGAAAGACGACACCGATTGCCTTAACATGATCCGTGCGCGCTTCCGGCAAATGGCCGCACCGCCCAATGCTCCTGCGGCGTCAGCGCCCAGATTTACTCCCGAGGCGCTTTCGAGTATTCTTCCCGCGGACCACCGCCTCCCTTATGACGTGGAAGAGATTCTCTTCCGCATTTTCGACCGCGACGATTTCGTGGAATTCCAGCCCGAGTACGCGCCGGAAATGCTGTGTGCCAGCGGGCGGCTTGGCGGCCATCCTGTCGCCATCATCGCCAACCGCCGCGGGTTTCTGAAACCGCGCATAGGAGGCATCATCTATACCGAGACCGCTCGCAAAGTTGCCTACTTCGTGGAGTTGGCCGAACGGCTGGGCACGCCCATTGTCTACGTGCAGGATGTTTCGGGTTTCATGGTAGGCGCCGAAGCTGAAGCCAGCGGTATTATTCGCGCCGGCGCGGAAATGGTGGAGTCCATGTCCTGCGCCTCGGTGCCGCGCGTCGTTCTGGTGACCAATCATGCTTCGGGCGCGGGATACTACGCGCTGTCGGGGCAGGGCTTCGATCCCAATTTCACTCTGAGTTGGCCCAGCGCGCGCATCGGCGTAATGGAAGGCGATTCCGCGGTTCAGGCGTTGTTTTCAGTGGAATTGGAAAAGCTGAAAAAGGCAGGCCAGTCTATGCCTGAAGACCTGGAAAAAGCGATCGCCCAGACGCGCCTCGACTACGAAAACTGGCTGGATGCCAAATACGCCGCCGCACGCGGCCACTGCGACGCGGTGATCGATCCCCTGGAAACGCGCGACGTACTCATCCTGGCGCTGGAAGCAACACTCGGCCGGCCGCGCGCCCAGGCTCTTGCTACTGAGGTTTTATGACAACGGGTTTTATGACAACTGTTGATACCCGGCTGGAAAACCGCGTCTTCCACATTGCACTCAACCGGCCCGAAAAACGGAATGCTCTGAACATGCAGATGTGTCAGGAGTTGGCGGACGCCTTCGACAACGCCGAACGCGACAACGCTGTCGGCTGTATTCTTTTGTCGGGCAACGGCGGCGGGTTCTGTTCGGGCATGGATCTGGCCGAAGCTCGCGAGGCCGATCCTCTGCGAGTGATGGAACTGCAGGAGAAGGTCTTCACGGTCATCAATCGCACGCGCACGCCGATTGTTGCGGCGGTGCATGGGCCCGCGCTGGCCGGCGGTACCGGCCTTGCAGCGAATGCGCACATCCTCGTCGCCGCGCCCGACGCAAAGTTTGGCATGACGGAAATCCGTGTCGGACTTTGGCCTGTGCTCGTCTATCGGCCCGTTGAATTAGCCGTTGGCGAACGCCGCGCCACAGAACTCTGTCTTACCGGCCGCTTGTTCGGCGCCGAACAGGCTCTGGAATATGGTTTGGTGACGGAAATTCACGCCAATCCGCTGGAGCGAGGCCTCGAGATCGCCAGCGGAATTGCCGCCAGCAGCCCGGTGGCCCTAAGCGCCGGACTCGACTATCTGCACCAGATCCGCACGCGCAACTGGGAGCAGGTGGGGCGGATCGGGTGGCACACCCGGGAGGCGCTCACCCGCGGCGCCGATTTCGAAGAGGGCACGCGGGCCTTTCTGGAAAAGCGCAAGCCCGAGTGGCCGTCACTTCGCCCCAAACCAGCGTCCTAAGCCGGAATGAGTTCAATGTGACTTTGCAGGGGTGAGTCTCGCGGCACCAGATGCAGGATGGCTTTATCAAGGGTGACTAATACGCCGCCGCGTTTGATGGCCAGATCCAGCAGGACCGCATCGCTCATTTGCCGCGGGCCCATGATGCGCACCATGATCTCCGGCGCGATAGCTGACACCGGTTCGTCCTGAATCCAGAATTGGTGCTCAACGTGGCCGGTACTCCGCTCCATGGCGGCGATTGCTTCCACCGGCGTCATGGGTTCCGGAACTGCGCCCCGCGTCGAGGATAGCCGGACGAAGCCGGACTGCGTCGCTGAACAACTCGCCCAGCCTTCTGCGCGATGACGGGCAAACCAGCGATGCGCCGCCTCGTGGTGGGAATGTTCCGGCCAGGCCAAAGCGAGCAGGACGTTTACATCCAGCAACCGGATCATTTTTTGGGTTTAAAGAAGCTGGCGGTGTAATCAGCATCTTCTTCCGCCATTGCCTTCTTTACTTCCTCCAGCCCAAACGTCTGCCGCCCGGGAGACGCCTCAAACACCACAAAACCATTGCGCTCCCGGCAAGGCGACCGGTATGCCAGACCCCGCCGTATCAATAAACCAACGGCATCACCCAGCGAAAGGCCCTGCTGATCGGCCAGATCTTTACAAGTATCCAGGATTTCCTCTTCGATGTTAATGGTGGTACGCATACGAAGAAATGATGACATATTTTAATAATGATGTCAATTTATAACATAGGCATCAAACAAGGCTGAAGACACCAGTCAAAACTGCGGCATTCATCGGCGTCCCGGTCTCCAGCGCCTCTTGACGGATCTCCGCCGCCAAGGTCTCCAGATTGAATTCCCCGGCCTCGGCCAAACCCAGCGAAATGGCCCGCGGCATCATGCTGCGAAGCGTCTCCACCAACCATTCGTAGCAAACGCTGTCCGGGCCACCCTCCGTCAGCACACGCGTCTCAACCTTCGGCGCGGCGAGGCCTGCATCGAGAAACCAGTGATATAAGCGGGTACCCGCGGCATATTGGGGGATTGCAAGCACCGCGAATCGGGCGATCAGGTCCAGTGCGCGTTCCATCCGTGGACATTTGGGCCACGAAGGCACGTTCAGGCCCGGCGTGCAGTCCTGAAATGCCACAATTCCCCCGAGTCTCACGAGCGGTGCCGCGCGGCGAAGTATCCCAACCGGGTCTTCCATATGTTGCAGGATCAATCTCCCCACAACCGCGTCGTAGCGTCGATCCGTCGAAAAATCGGCGATGTCGGCGCGATCGAAGATCACATTCGGAAACTGGTGCTGCACAGCGCGGCTGCGGGCAACGCTCAGCGACGCCTCGTCAATGTCGACGCCCTGCACGGCCCCTGCCGGTCCCACCAGGTGTCCAAGCAACAGCGAGACATCGCCCACACCACAGCCGAGGTCAAGCACCCGCATTCCTTCGGAGATTCCCGCCTCCACGAAGAAGCGGGTGGTGTACGGCGCCAGCATCGCGCCCTGCAGTTGCAGCCTCCGCCGCTCATGCTCGCTGTGACCCAGTACGTAAGCCCGGCTCATGCCGCCGGTTCTAAGGGTGCTGACGCGGGTTTATTTGAATATGCCCCCATCATGATGATTCCTGCCGCCGTAGATTCAGTGGCCAGAAGTTCGGCGCGCAACTGCTCGGCAATATGATCGAGATCGAACTCTCCCGGCTGCACGAGGCCCATCTGTTCCGCCCGTGGCAGGATTGCTCGCAGGCTCTCCACCATCCATTCATAGTAACGACTGTCGGGCGCGCCGTCGGTGAGCACATTGCCACTCACCCGCGGCGCAGGAAAACCAGCCTGACGATACCAATGGTGCAGGCGCGACCCGGCGTTGGCGTGAGTCAGCTTGGGAAAAAGCTCGACAAACACGCGCATGACGCGGCTGTTGAGTGCGCTCGCCGGCCATGACGGAACCCAAAGCGAGAAATCGTATTCCTGCACATTCATGCCGGCGCCGATTCCGGCATCTTCGAAAAATCTTTCGGTAATGGGCCGCAGTACCGACGCCTGAAGCGCAAGCCTGCGCCGTTCGCGATCGTCATGTCCCATGATGTAGGACTGCGACGTCGCCATCTGATCCTCAGAAATGCCAGGCGAGGCCAGCATATCCGCCGGCAATCAGGTTTTTCACGAAGTTTTCGTCACTGGGTGAACTCCGATATCCCAGCGCCTTGAAGCCAAACATAACCTCCACATGGTTCCGCCGGACGCTAATGCCAGCATCGCCATCGTAATAGTAGGAATGACCCGGGATGTAGAAACCGGACGTGCTGGCGCGAAACAGAACATGGGGCGCAATCGCGTATTCCGCCGCCATGCCGAGGACGGGCAAAAACGATTGTTTTGTGCCGTTGGTTGTCCACGTTGTGAAGTCAGCGGTCGTAGGTTTGTATGGCGCATCCAGGTTCACGCGGGTCTGCAGATACTGAACCCCATACATCGCCTTGAGACGGAACCGCGCTACCGGATACTGATGCGGCCAGAATAAATCGTCCAGCCAGAACTTAGCTTCTCTGACGCGGTAGTTGCTGGAAATAATATCGCCTTTGTTGTACTGAACGCTGAACGGCTGGCTGTCGA
>Ga0206959_10209_pt1 | contig 15846 bp, 17 predicted proteins | sample Alteio_BWOrgHeat_31_FD_152971 | JGI IMG/M metagenome (GOLD analysis project Ga0206959, IMG submission 152971) | Enriched cells from forest soil in Barre Woods Harvard Forest LTER site, Petersham, Massachusetts, United States -... | ecosystem: Environmental > Terrestrial > Soil > Temperate forest >...
TGGCTGCTTTCACAAAGAAATTGCCGCCGTAGCTAAAGTTGATGTGGAATTCGAGATGGTCGACGTACCAGTTGGCCAGAGCTTCCGGGTTCGGTGAAGAGATGGCTGTGTGTTCAATCCCTTGGAACATAAGCCATGATTGTAGCGCGGGGCGCGACGGTGGCGTGTTTTTTCGCGGCAGGAATAAGGTCGCCAAAATATGTCATAATTATGGCATGCGCACCACGATCGAACTTCCCGATCAACTTCTGACAAGAGCGAAGAGTCAGGCCGCATTGAAGGGCATTTCTTTGAAAACGTTTTTCATTGAGGCGATCGAAGGGAAATTAGCCGACCCTCCGAAGCGGACGCGCAGCTTTGTACCGCTCATCGGCGGGGAAGGGCCGCCGATTCGCAGGGCAACGCGCGAGGAAGTCGATGAAGCCATGTTTGGTTGATATCAATGTATGGGTTGCCTGGGCCCACACCCGGCATACCGACCACATCCCAGCCAGGTCCTGGTTTGAAAAGGCCGGGCCTGAGGAAGCTGGATGGAACCGCTTCATCCAACTCGGCGTCATGCGGCTGCTGAGCAATTCGGCGGTAATGAGTGACGCGGCTTTGCCCGCCCGGGCCGCCTGGGTAACTATTCAGGAGATGGCGCGGGACGAGCGCGTGGAATTGGTAAATGAACCGGCGGGCTTTGAGCAACACTTTCCCGCCTTGCTGCGTTTTCCATACCCGACCAACAAGCTGATCGCAGACGCCTATCTGGCCGCAGTTGCAATCGGTTCCTCGCGCAGGCTGGTAACATTTGACAAGGGATTCAGACAGTTCGACGGTCTGGACCTCCTGCTTCTCGGAAGCTGACCCCGCCGCTCAGCCCTTCGTTATAAACTGAATCCAATCCAACAGGAGTTAATTTTGATGCGAACGCTCACCGTATTTCTATTGGCGGCGGCTTCATGTCTCGCCCAACAGAAGGTTTCGGCCGACAAAATCGCCGGAATGAAGGCCGACCTCAACGGCCAGATAGACGGCATGAAGAAACAGGCGCAGGTCATGGTGGATACCGTGTTCAGCTACGGCGAACTCGGCTTCCAGGAATTCGAGACGTCGAAATATCTCGCCAGTGAGCTTGAGAAAGAAGGCTTCAAGGTGACGCGCGGTGTCGCGGGAATTCCCACAGCCTTCACGGCAACCTGGGGTTCCGGCAAGCCGGTGATCGCGCTTGGGTCCGATATCGACGATATTCCGCAGGCATCGCAGAAGCCAGGCGTTGGTTATCACGATCCGATCATCGAAGGTGCGCCGGGCCACGGGGAAGGGCACAACTCCGGCATGCCGCTGAACATTCTGGCTGCGATCGCGGTGAAGAAAGTGATGGAGCGGGAGCATTTGCAGGGAACTTTGATGCTGTGGCCTGGCGTGGCGGAAGAACAGCTTGGCACCAAGGCTTACTATGTGCGTGCCGGCATGTTCAAAGACGTCGACGTTTGTCTGTTCACTCACGTCGGGGCGAATCTGAATGTTTCCTGGGGCCCCACCACCTCCAATGGCCTGATTTCGGTAGAGTACATGTTCAAGGGTGAAAGCGCCCATGCGGCGGGAGCACCGTGGCGCGGCAAGAGCGCGCTGGATGCGGTGGAACTGATGGACGTGGGCTGGAACTTCCGCCGCGAACATCTGCGGCTCGCGCAGCGATCGCATTACGTAATCACAAATGGCGGCGATCAGCCGAACGTCGTTCCGCCGAATGCATCGGTCTGGTACTACTTCCGCGAAGCCGACTACGAGCACATTATGGACATGTGGCGCATCGGCGACAACATGGCAAAAGCGGGCGCTCTGATGACTGACACCACGATGACATCTCGTGTGCTTGGCTCCGCCTGGCCAGGCCACTTCAATAAGACCGTTGCTGAGACGATGTACGAAAACATTAAGAAGGTCGGTCTGCCTACATGGTCGGACGACGATCAAACCCTGGCTCGCGGCTTACAGAAAGAGTTGAAGCAGCCGGTGCGCGGTCTGGCGATGAAGGTTCCGGAACTGCGTGCGCCTCGCCCTCGCAGTGGCGGTGGCGACGGCGAAGAGGGTGGCGGCAATCAGCCAACGGGCGGCGGCTCCGACGACATCGGTGATGTTTCCTGGGCGGTACCGACGGTGACGCTGAATTACCCGTCCAACATTCCGGGCGGGCCGGGGCACAACTGGGCGAATGGTATTTCCATGGCCACGCCAATTGCACACAAGGGCGTGATCGCAGGTGCGAAGGTGCAGGCGATGACGGTTTTGGATTTGCTGACGCGGCCCGAGCTGGTGGATCAGGCCTGGAAGTACTTCAAAGAAGTGCAGAACAAAAACGAGCACTACATACCGCTGCTCCGCGCCGAAGACAAACCGGCCATCTGGCTGAACGAGAAGATCATGCAGCAATACCGGCCGCAGATGCAGAAGTACTACTACGACCCGGCGAAATACGACAATTACCTGCAGCAGTTGGGGATTAAGTACCCCACAGTTCGTTAAGCTAAGTCCGCATCTAATTGCGCAGATGCCACCCTCCTGTGCGGAATTATTTGCGGGCCGGGAATTCGCATTTTTTACCCGATTTCTTATGTACGCCAGCGTTGCGACACTGAGAAACACGGGTTTACGTGAATGGCATCCCGATGGAGAGCGGCGTGCAACGCACGAGCTCGCACACGCGAATTTTGAGCGCTGTGCGATGCGAAAGGAAGAAGATCCAATGAAAAAACTCCTGCCTCTATTAACGCTTTCCATAGTGTTCTCGGTTTTGGCTTTTGCGGATACCTTTTCGGGAAAACTTATCGATGAGGGTTGCTATGCCAAACAACAGAGCGCTGTTGGATGCGATGCGACATCAGCGACAAAAACCTTTGCGCTCGACGTTGCAGGTAAAATCTACCGCTTTGACGCCATGGGAAATGAGAAAGCCTCGACAGCGCTGAAGAGCCGTGCCGACCAGTCAGCGGACCCGACAAAATCAGTGGCGCTTGGAATCATGGCGAAGGTGGAAGGAACCGAACACGAAGGGCAGCTCAAAGTCACAAGCCTTGAAGTTCAGTAAAGCGAAGTTCAGTAAAGCGAAGTTCAGTAAAGGGAAGTCCAGTAGAAAACCGGTTGACCGGACGACAGAGTACACCTCTGAACAAACACTAAACTTTCTCTGTTAACTGGAGCCGTTGGTATTGGGAAAGTGTGATATCTTTTCCATCAGTGGCGTTTCGTCTCCGGTCAACCCCCTCATTATTTGCGTTTTTTTGTATCGCTCAGTCATGCGGCTATGGTCTGGGCGCAGAGCTTCCGCCGGAATCTGCAATGGGAGGCAAGGCGGCCGTTGAATCGTATTTGAGGGACAAACTGGCTTTTTGGCAGGGCCGCCTCAAGCTCGATGACTGGTCCGTCACGCTGGTGATTTCAGAGACGGCGGACCTTCGCCCCGGAACGTTAGGCAATATTCACTGGAATGCCGACAAAAAGACGGCAGTGATCAAAGTCCTTAGTGGCGCAGCAAGAGAAACCGGTTCTCACGATGTGCTTTCCGAGATGGAGTTCACGATCATTCATGAATTGATCCATTTGGAACTCGCGTATCTGCCGCGCACAGAGGAAAGCCGCCCCGCGGAAGAATTCGCAGTGAATCATCTTGCGGAAGCTCTGCTGCAAACCGAACGATCGTCGGATGTGGCAGTCCAGTCTGCCCGCTAGTCAGAAGACCGCACGTATTTCACCTTCCCGTCATACTCTGCAATTCAACCCTGCTGATTCGGGACAATAAGCCCGCTTTTGTTTCACGCCAGTTACAGGCACAGTTCAAATATTTGAACTCGCTGAGCCCGGTATTTCCTGCATTGGAACGAGTCGCAGCGGAACGGAAACTGACGCCGATTCCGATGCATCGTTATGTAGAGTCTGCTTCGTCGATCACGGGATCGAGATGCGGACGATAGATAAACGATAAGGCGTTAAACTTGCTCCTCTCCGTCAAACAACATCATGGACCCGAATTCATGGACAAATTGTTATCCAATTCCGAAATATTCCTGACGACGGCGGCAGTAGCGAGATGGTTGGGCATCTCGACGCGCACCGTTTGCCTTCGCGCCGAATGCAACGAAATCCCAGCCATCAAAATTGGCCGCCAGTGGCGATTCCGACAAGATGAGTTACGCGAGTGGCTGCAGAGCGGCCGGGCCGGCGCGGTGCCCAGAAGCCACGGAGGAAATTCAGCGGAACAAAGTTAAAAAAACGAGGCTTTGCCGCAAGTGCGGAAATGGCGGCAACGTCTGCATACGGATCGGAAGGTTTCATGACAGCATCGGGGCATGGAGTGACAAAAAAACACCGTCACTACCGTAATCCCTTGATGGCGAAGCCGGGGGGAGTTTTGCCCTCCGGCAGAAACAGGAGATGTAATGATGACCTACGATCCGTTCCAAACCAATGCAACGCTGGGCGCGAATGCGGGGATGGCAAACCCGTTCAATACGCCGTTTACGGCACTGCAAAATTCAGCAATCAATCCTCAGGCTAGCCCCGTGTCTGGCTGGAATCCGGGCATTCCGCAAATGTTTGCAGGGGGGCAGTTCGGCCATCCCGGCATTAACGCTTTTCCGCAGACGCTGCCGCACAACCCGTTGCTGATGAGCGGGCTGCAACCGGGACTTCTGCCCAACAATGCGCAGAATCCATTCCTGCAACAACTGGCGGCTCAGCAACTGGCGCAGCATATCCTTTCTCAGCAACTGGCGGCTCAGCAAATCGTGGCGCATCAGATCGCCGCTCAGCTGGGTCAGCAGACTGGCGCATATTCGCCGTTTAGTCAGATCGGGCTGCAGGGATCTCCATTCGGCCAGAATGGCTACGGTCAGATGGCGCCACAAAGCTGGGTAGGTCAGGGCGGAGTGCCGGGTGTTGCGCAGACCAGCCCCATCCTTCTCGCACAGTTGACCGCAAGAGCCATGCAGGCTCAGGGGCTGAATCCAACATTAAGTACGGGCCCAGGTTTCCAATTCTGAAGCGCAACGATGGGAGCGTGCCGGAGCATCGGTGCCGGCACGCTCCGGGCCGGAGAGAGTACAGAAACCGACGAGTACAGAAACAACGATGAGAGAGGTGAGGCACATGCCAACTACACAGGGACCGGTTGCGCAACCGGCGCACGTACAAAACGAAGGAATTACAGTCATTGGGGAAGCAATGAGGCGAACCTCGGGAGATCGGGCAGAAATTCTGATGGAGGTCACCGCGATAGCTGCAACCGCGGCGCAGGCTCTTCGGGATAACCAGGCGAAATTAGTTCAGGTAACGCAATCAGTCGCCGCGCTTGGAGTCACACAGGCGGATATTCAGACGATTTCGCTGAATGTTAATAACATTTATTCACCGTTAACGCAGCCACTACAGCCTTATGCCGGGATGCCGCAGCTGAACGCGGCGCAATTGGGCCAGTCGCAGCTCGGCCCGATGACGCCTTTTGGACTGGTACAGCAACCCGACATACAGTTTGGCTCATATCAGGCCAGAAACCTCCTGCGCGTGAACGTACGGGAAGCAACTCGTGCAGGCGAAATTCTGGACACGGCTGTCCGCGCCGGAGCTTCAGTGAGCCAATTCGCGTTTAGAGCGCAGGATGAAGCCAGCTCGTGGCGCAGTGCTCTCGAAGCAGCCGGAAAAGATGCCCGGGCAAAAGCGGAATCACTGGCAGCGGCGGCGGGCAGGAAGATCGGAGAAGCGATCTTTATTTCGGAAGATCTTGTGGCGTCGAATGGCACGTATACTGCCCTCCGTTCCGTCTTTCCTTTCAGCTTCGGAGTCGGAGCGCCGAACCTGGTGGGGGAACTGGAGTATTATGCCCGCGTCTCTGCGAGCTTCCGGTTTCAGTAGAAGGGGATTCGGAAATTAACCAGTCGCCTTGCAGTCGGGCACGAAGCCGATTGGACGGCGCTGAGCTTTCGCCGGTTCGGGAAGCGGTTGGGACTCAGACGCACTTCGCGTGTGCTGAGCATCTGCCTGGCAGATTGGGTTATACGCCCATATGAGTTCGTCGCGAGCCGCCCGGCGCTGCGCGGTAGTTGAGAACGGGATGGCGCAGACAGAGATGAGGAGTTCTTTGCCCTGCGCCGCGCGGAGAACAACATCGTAGTTGTCCAGCCAGGCACTGGGCGGCGCGTTGTTACCGAATTCATTGAAACAAAGCGGTCTGAATGGTTTGGGCGCCCAGCTGGGATCGCGTACAAAAATTGCTGAGATGCCCGCGAACTGGGGTGGAATCCAGCCGGCCAGTGCTACAGGTTCGCTGAAGATGCAATCGTTAAGTCGAATGCCGGAAGGTACAGAGTAAGGGTGCGCCATCGAGACCCGGTTAAAAAGCAATGTAGCTTACATTGCAGTTTGAATGCAAGCTCGTTAATAATGGGCGACTCTATGATCCCTCGAAGTACCATACCTGTGTCGGCAAATAATGCGAAACAAAATTACGGTAGTGGGCGCAGGTAACGTCGGAGCGAATTGCGCGCTTTGGGCGGCAAAGAAGGAACTGGGCGATGTGGTGCTGGTGGATATCGCCGAGGGGACACCGCAGGGAAAGAGTCTGGACCTGCTTCAGACCGGACCAGTGGAGCAGTTCGATGTCTCGATTACTGGCGCGAACGACTATGCGCCGACGGCGAATTCCGATATCGTCATCATCACCGCCGGCTTTCCCCGGCTGCCGGGGATGACGCGCGATGACCTGCTGCTGAAGAATTTCGCGGTGGTGAAAGAGGCGACCGAAAAATCGGTGTCGTACTCGCCCGGCGCGATTCTCATAGTGGTCACAAATCCGCTGGATGCGATGGCGCAGGCCGCTTACTGGGTTTCGAAGTTTCCGAAAAACCGTGTGATCGGCATGGCTGGCGTCCTGGATTCGGCGCGCTTCCGCACATTTATCGCACAGGAACTGAACGTGTCTGTGAACAACGTCAACGCCGTCGTGCTGGGAGGGCACGGCGACACGATGGTGCCGCTGGTACGCCTGTCAAGCGTCTCGGGGATTCCGCTGACGGAATTGATTTCCGCAGAGCGGCTGAATGCGATTGTAGATCGCACGCGGAACGGCGGGACGGAGATTGTGAAGCATCTCAAGGCGGGCGGCGCTTATTACACACCGGCGGCCGCGGCAATCGAGATGGCGGATTCGATTCTGAACGACAGGAAGAAGGTCCTGCCGTCCGCGGCATACCTCGAAGGCGAGTACGGCATCAACGGACTTTATGTCGGCGTGCCCTGCAAATTGGGTGGGCGCGGTTTGGAGAAAGTCTACGAGATTGGGCTGAATGAGGCGGAACTGGCCGCCCTGCACAGGAGTGCCCGCGCGGTTCAGGAACTGGTGGATGTCATGCGCACCCGCATGCAGGTTTAATATCGAAGCGATTCCATCAGCCAGTCTTTGTTCTCACGAACCGCGCCACGCAGGCTTTCGACCAGTCCGTCACGCTGCTCGTAAAGGCGGTAAGGTTCACGCGCGCCATGCTTCTCCATCAGCGCCTTCACCAGGAACGGCATCATCATCGAGTAATCGGCAGGCAGGCTCTCCGTCGATTGCTGGTAAGTTTCCTTATCCACCTTGCCCCACGTCACTGCCTCCGCCGGGGGACACGACGACAACGACCCATCGGTCACCGGCGCGGTCGTGATCTGCACATCGAACTCGTATCCGCGGACATCCGGCAGGCCCAGTACCTGGCCCAGCGCCGGTTCCGGCTGCAGGTTGAAGTTTTTTGGCACTCCGCCGCCCAGAATCAACGTGGCGATCGCCTTCGCGGTGCTTTCGAACAACCCCCAGTGGTGATAGGCGCACGCTTCAAAAACCTCCGCGTGAAGATCGAGGTCGAAGTCGTACTCGGGGATTAGCCCGGCCGCCTTCATAGCCCACAGCTTCATGGAATTCAGAAAGACGCTGCCATCAGAAGGGGCGCCGACAAACACCGGAATCCCCAGACGGTTGCATGTTGAGAGCAGCCCTGCCTGCAGCCCGTGGCGCTTTTCTTCCACGCCATAGTAATGCCCCAGCCGGTTGCGCATTTCCGTGCCCGTCATCTTTTTCTGAAATTCTGGCCTCGAAAGCATCGCCGCAATGAACTTGTCCTGATCGAGCAGGACCTGCTCATCAAAGCCCATGTCCGTCACACGGATCACGCCGTCTTCGCGCAGTTGCTTATCGTCGCCGAAAATGGGCACTTCGTAAATGGCGTCTTTTGTGTGACCCTTCAGACTGCGGTGCCCATCGTGATAACAAACCGCGTCGGTGGTGGAAATGTATGCGACCCAGCCGGTCTCGAGCAACGGAATCAGCCACGCCTGATGTTGTCCCGATACTGTAATTGGGCCGGAAATCGCGAGCGTCAGCGGGCATCCCGCGCCAATTGCGCGATCCAGAATCGAATAAACGCGCCGTAGAATCGCCCCGCCGAACGCGGGCAGGCAATGCTCAAAAATTTCATGGACTGAGTGGCATTCATCGACCCGGCGCACCCGGACGGGCTTCTGATTGTGGTGGGACATCCAGTACGAGTTTAGCCCGCACAGGCAGACCTGTCCGTTGTGCGGACGACTCGAACAGGCGCTACCTGATACTGAAATCCCAGACCTGGAGATTGATCTTGCCCTCCGTGAACTGCACTACGGCATATTCGCCTTTTTCCAGCGACGCCTGCGGCCATATCTTATAGAGGCCGTTTCCGGGCATCTGCCGTGTGAATACCTCAACGCTCTGCCGCTCTTCCACGGTCTCTTTTGAGACGGGGACGATCGTCAGCTTCTCAACCACGCGAATGCCCTTTCCAGGCATTAGCTTAATGATGCCGAACTGCTCTTCGGCGTTGAGCTGGATGTAGAACTCCGGACGATCCTCGCCGGTAATCGGATTCAGCGAGTGCTCCCCCTGGATCTCCACGGCGGCTTTTCCCGGCACCAGAGGAACCGGCGACAGCACCTTCAGCACAGTGCGCCCCTTGTCGGTGTGGACCGTCGACTCGGCGTTCTTGAAAATCCGCAGCTCCCCATTTTCGATTCGATAGACCCCGGGGTCCTGTGGAATCTTGCGGATTTCGCGCGCCATCTCGCGACGCGCTTCATCCTCCTCGGCGACGGCCTGAGAAACCTTCTCCACGGCCTCCTGACGGGCCGTTATGCCTTCCTCAGTCTTCTTCAGATCCACCATCGTCAGGGGAACTTCTTCCCAGTCGCTGCGTTCGATGCTGTAGAATTTCACGCGGTCGTCTTCTACCTTGTATTCGCGCACGACCTCAAACCCACCTTCTTTCATGTAGAGTTTGACGTTGGCTGCGAATAGCGAGGCTGCCGCGGCGATAGCGAGGATCAATAGACGGCGCAACTTACACCTTTGACTTCAGTCTAATCGAGAAAAGTTACGGTGTCGGTGCACTTCCCGGCAGCCATGCGAAGCTCGTCGTCGCGTTCCAGCATGACCCTACGGCAAACAGGTCCGAATCGGAGGAGAGATCAAATTAAAATGCATCGTTACCCACTCAGATGAGTCACTTTCTCAGTCCGGCTGATGATCGGAATTGCGGCGCGGCGGGAGGCAAGACAATATGAAAGCGTGGGATCTTCCTTCCGGCCCTCCCACTTTCAGGGATATGGATCGCTCTCGACCGGTGTTGCTCGCCCTCGTCGCCGCCATTTTCATCGCCGTCCCGTCAGTTTCCCAGGACACTTCCACTGCTCGGGCGAATGGGTTTCCTACGGACTGGAGCCACAGCCATCTCATTTTCACCAACGGTGGTTCCGTGCAAGCGCAGCTGAATGCTGGGCAGGACCCACGCGCGCAGTTGCAGTGGATGCGGGAAGACCTGCCGCTGTTGCGGCAGCAGTTGCCGCAGTTTGTGAGCGATGGCGGCAACCTGGCCGGCGCGAGACCGGAACCTGGGCCGGATCTGATTCGGAGACGGCGGCCACCAGTTCACCTGCCCACACATGCTCTGCATAGCGATTGGAATTTCTCGGTCCAAACGGCTGCCAACAACGTCGGCCTCCCGCCAGCCCGGTATCCGGCCAAATATACCTTCGCTCCGGGAGGAACAGCCAACTGCACCACGGATTTTGTTTTCTATGGGCTGGACGTGCAAGGCGCCGCGAGCCAGGCAAATCTGATCGGAGCCAATAACCTTTACGTCGGGACGACCGGTTTGTGCGGCACCGTCTCCGGCGGTGGTGGAAGTGGCGCCGTGCCGACTCCCCACGTGCACTGGGCCTATTCCGATACAGCGGGTCCTGTTACAAGCTCCGTCGTGCTGAATTTGGCGGGCACGAAGGTGGCTTATATCGCGAATTCGAGCCCGGCGACTTTGCGTGTCCTCACACTCGGGCCCGGTACCGGCACTGTTACGGCTCCGACTGATGTGACGAGCGCAACTCTCGCGAGTATCACGCTATCGAGCACTGTCCAGAATTCTTCGATCTTCGTGGATTATAAGAATGACATCGGCTGGGTGAGCGATGACGCCGGACACCTGTATAAGATCACTGCGATCTTCAACGGGATCCCGTCTTTAGCCTTGACGCTTTCTCCCGATCCAGTAAGGTGCGGCGGTGACAACGGTACTATGACCGCACCGGTCTACGATTCGGGCACGGACACCGTCTTTGTCGCATGCGAAAGCGGCTTCCTGTACGGCTACACAACCGCCAGCGCAACTCCTGTCGCCATGGCAGGCAGCATTCAACTCGCCCGCCCGGGTCCAGGCATGGTCGCTCCGCCCATCGTGGATTCCACCAACCACGTTCTTTACGCATTCTACGGCGAAGCGCTGGCCAGCAGCTTGGGTGAGGTAGCCCAGGTGGTCTATACTGCGACCCCCACCTTCTCTTCGGCGGCCACCGCCTCTCTTGGAATTCCGGGGACAAACACAGTATCGATCCTGAGCGCCAACCCCAACCTTGACATCGTTGCTGACGGCGCATTCAGCCGCAGTTACTTCAGCGGCTTCTCACCCGCCAGGTCGTTCCTTTACACCTGCGGGGCGAATTCGGCGTCGGTCCCAGCCGGCATTTCTTTGCAGCAGATCAGTTTTAACGCGAACAGGATACTGTCAGGCATTACAAAAGTGGCGACCCTGAGCAACAGCTCCAACCCGAGCAGCAGAACATTCTTCTGCTCACCGATAACGCATTTCTTTAACGCCAACACGGCCACCGATTATCTGTTCCTGAGCGTGTCACAGCTTTCCACATCCAATGTCTTTAGCTTTGACATAACCAGCAATCTCCCAGGACTCACGGGGGGGCCGTTTGTGACCGCAACCGCGGCCGGCGGCACCACCGGAATTATTGTGGATGGCAGTGACCCCGCCAATCAAGCCTCAAGTATCTATTTCACATCGCTGAGCAACGGAGCAGGTGCCTGCACGATTTCTGCCGGAACTCCGGCCGGCAATGTTGCCAACCCAATCAACACCGGAATTGGAAGCGCGGACAACGCCATTTGCGCCTACAAGCTGACACAGAGCGGATTACAGTGAACGGCACTTCAAAGCTTTGCCGCCCGGAAAGGACAGGTTCTCTCATGCAGAACCCGAACGACGAGGCAGCGAGCGAACCGCCCGCTGAAACCATGAAGAAGCCCTATCAAAAGCCGGCGTTCCAGTACGAACGCGTGTTCGAGAGAATGGCGCTTTCCTGCGGCAAGATTGACCCAACGGAGGAGCAGTGCAACATTCAGGCGAGCGTTTCCTAGCCGGAGTTGCGGACAGCGATCCCGCGCGAGTGGCAATGAAGCAGGAGCTTGCGCTTCAGGTGCTGAGGGACTATGGGCGCGTGCACATTCGCGCGTTCGGGACCAGCATGCTCCCTGCGCTCTGGCCAGGCGACGTGCTTGGCATCGAGCGAACCGACGGCGGTGAAATCGGAGGCGGCGACATAGTGTTGTTCGAGCGGCGCGGACAGCTGTTCGCTCATCGCGTCGTTGCGATTAGCGGATCTGGAAAGCAACGAGTGGTGCTCACTCAGGGGGATTCCATTTCGCGCACAGACCCGCCATTCCGGGCTTCCGAATTGCTGGGGCGAGTAGAAGTCGTGATTCGTGCCGGGCGCGAGATACCGCTGGGCCGTCCCGGTGCTTTCAGCCTCGTAGCTTCATGGCTGTTCCGTCAGTCAGGCCAGCTGAGGCGGATTTCACTGGCCCTGCATTCGCGATATCGCCGGTTGGCCACCTGGAAACCAACCCGGTGATGCACAGCCCGAATCCGGCATCCTGGTGATTTATTAGAATGCCCGAACAAACCATACTACGCACCTGCGCCGAGAACCTGGACTATGGGGTCTCTGTTGAAATAGGAGCGACCCCCATCCGCCTCCGGACCAGTAGCCCCGCGTTCTTCAGATTGCTTGAAGACCGATATGGCGGATTCCTTGGACAGGCGCCGAAGCCGAGCTACGAACTGGACGTGGAGTTGCACTCGCCAACTCCCAACAGCCCACGTGCAGACCTCGAGGTATCGCGGAACCAGAACGTCTGGAGGATAAGCCGCGGAGACTTTTGGGCCGAGTGGGACACCCAGTCGCGGCGCGGTCATGTGCGGCAGTCGCCCAACCCTTATTCCATCGATACTGTGTTGCGCATCCTGCATAGCCTGGTGCTCACTGAAGAGGGCGGCTTTCTGGTACATGCAGCCAGCGCGATTCGAAACGGTCGCGCCTTTCTGTTTTCGGGAGTCTCCGGCGCCGGGAAGACCACAATTTCACGGTTGGCGCCTCCCGACGTCACCGTGCTGACCGACGAGATTTCGTACGTTCGCAAGTGTAATGGCGTTTACCGGGCCTTCGGAACCCCCTTCGCCGGAGAGTTGGCGCGGGTTGGCGAAAACGTAGCCGCACCCATCGCAGGTTTGTTCTTCCTTGACAAGGGACCCGAGAACAGACGCGAGCCGATAGGAGACTCGGCGGCCGCTGCGGCGCTGCTGCGAAACATATTGTTCTTTGCCGAAGATCCGGCCCTGGTCCAGACGGTATTTCAATCGGCCTGCGACTTCGTCCGGTGTGTCCCGGTCAGCCGATTGGTGTTCAGGCCCGATCCCGCGGTCTGGGAGACGATAGTATGACGAACCGTTACATCGCGCGTAGTCCTGAAATTGCAGCCCGGCTGCTGGCCGACGAGATGATTATCATGTCGGTCCGCGATTCGACACTGTTCACGTTGAATCCCGTGGCAACGGTAATCTGGCAGGCGGCGGACGGGTCCACACCGCTGCGGGAGATTGTGGAAAGAAAAGTGTGTGCTCAGTTCGATATCGACCCCGGCGCTGCCTGCGATGACGCCGAAGCCTTTGTCGCGGAACTGGCAAGCCACGGGATCCTGTTCCTCTCCGACCAGCCGATACGGGATTTGGCGACCCCCGCAAAGGCGGTCCCCGTAGAGGAGCACTCGTGGGCTCGCTGAGCCGGGAGGTCTCGCGCAAAGCGCTGGCACTCGGCGCGCCCTTCAACGTCCAGCTGGATATCACGTATCGCTGCAACGAGCGTTGCGTCCACTGCTATCTGGATCACGACGATCACGGCGAAATGACCACGGCGGAGATCAGGGATGTCCTCGATCAACTGGCGGCGGCGGGCGCCTTCTCGCTTTCCATCAGCGGTGGTGAAATCCTCCTTCGAAAAGATTTCTTCGAAATCCTGGAGCATGCCAGATCGCTGCTGTTCTCTGTGAGGCTGAAGACGAATGCAATTTTGATGCGGGAAGAACATGCCAGGCGCATCCGGAACCTCGGCGTCCAGCAGGTTCAGATCAGCATTTATTCGCACAGGGCAGAGGTACACGACGGCATTACGAAAGTGCGCGGCTCACTCGCGCGCTCCGTTCAGGCGATTCGCTTCCTGAAATCGGAAGGGTTGAGAGTCATCATTGCCAACGTCCTGATGCGCCAGAACGCGGGCGATTATCCGGGGGTTCAAGCCCTGGCCGCCGAATTGGGTGTGGGCATCACGATCGATCCGACGATTACGCCAAAGATGGATGGCGACCACTCCATTACTGCCATGCGTATCCCCACGGCCGTACTGAAACAGGTTTTCAACGACGAAAGTGTGGTCGGCGATGTGGAGAAATTCTGCGCCCCGCCGGTTCCTGCGGGGGAAAAGGAACTGAATGGGTATTCCTGCAGCGCGGGACATACCGCCTGCTACATCTCGCCCTACGGAGATGTTTATCCCTGCGTTCAGTTTCCTCTGCCGTGCGGCAATCTGCGTCGGCAGCGGTTCCTGGACATCTGGCGGAACTCGGAAGCCCTCAAAGAAGTCCGCTCGATTCGCGTTCGGGACCTCCCGACCTGCTCCGGATGCTCCCACGTCGGAGCCTGTACCCGGTGTCCTGGGCTGGCCTGGCAGGAAGGCAACATCCGCGGCCCCTCCACGGCGGATTGCGAGAAATCATATATCCGGACGGGGATCCCATCCGCCAACATGATCGCCAAAGCGGGTACTGCGCCCGAAATCGCTTTCACGCGGCTGGTCAACATTACACGCGCTGCTCTCGGCGCGGCGGTTCACTGACGCGACTCCTGCGCACTCGACGGATAATGACACGCTCAGATGTCTCGCCGGAAGATCGGCTTTGCCTTTTACTGGCCCCGAAAGATGTACAGCCGTGCTCGCGGGATCTTGCGCTCAAGTTGTTAGAGGGCCCGTTGCGTTGGGAACTAATCCTCGATCAAGTCGTGCACGAAGGGATTCTCCCGATCTTCTTTGTCAATCTCCGTCGGTTTGGATTTCCCGGAGTGCCCGTTGATGTCCAGAGATGGCTGGAGGCCAGGTTTAAGCTGAACGCCGTTCGCAATGAATTCCTGGCGATGGAGCTGGCGCGAGTGCTCAAACTCTTCGGTGAGGCCGGAATTCCAGTGATTCCTCTGAAAGGCGTGGCTCTTTCGGAATGCTTTTATGGCGACACTTCTCTGCGAGTCTGTAGTGATCTGGATATTCTCGTCCCACGCAGCCTGGTGGCACGAAGCTTTCAGGTGCTTCTACGCAACCGGTACGACGCATGTCTCCCGGAGGAGACATTAATCCGCATACCGCTGGGCAACGCAATCGAGTATGTGTTTACACGCAGTGATGGCCTAATCGGCTGTCGGCTTGAGCTTCACTGGGGCATGTTCTGTGTCTCGTCCAACGATGAAAGCGCCGCTGCGGAAGTCTGGCGGGAGTCGAAGCCGGCCATTTTCTTTGGAATTACCGCCCGCCGGATGTCTCCCGAATGGGAGTTCCTCTACCTCGCTGCACATGCCGCCCGTCACCGATGCGAAAGTTTGAAATGGCTTGCCGATATGCATGACGCCGTGTCTTTGCGCCCGTTCGACTGGGAGAGGCTGAGTGATGCCGCGCGGCGCCATGGATGGGCTCCCGCGCTGGAATTGTCGTTGGGTACATGCGGCGCTTTAATGGGCACAGTATTACCGCCCCAATTCGTGCGATCAGCGCCTTGCCGTGGGTGCTCGAACAGGGGCCCCCTTTTGCTGCAGGTCGTGGTAGATCTCTTCATCTTTCGTCAGCTGAAAGGCGGTCGCAACAAGCTCAGCTTCTTTTTCCGACGCGCGTTTCTCCCAAATTTCAGCGATTACTCTCTGGTACATCTGCCGCACTCTTTGCGTTCTCTCTACTATTTGCTCCGGCCCTTTCGGTTGGCGTGCAGGTGCGGTTTCCAGCTTCTTCGATTTGCGAAAACGCGGCAACGTTTCCGGCAGAGGCGCGCAAGGAACCAGCCGGATTCGGCTTCTGCGTCGTTGATTACCGAGAGTCATAAACTCTCGAATTGATTGGTGCCCGGGGCGGGAATTGAACCCGCACACT
>Ga0206959_10212_pt1 | contig 15776 bp, 14 predicted proteins | sample Alteio_BWOrgHeat_31_FD_152971 | JGI IMG/M metagenome (GOLD analysis project Ga0206959, IMG submission 152971) | Enriched cells from forest soil in Barre Woods Harvard Forest LTER site, Petersham, Massachusetts, United States -... | ecosystem: Environmental > Terrestrial > Soil > Temperate forest >...
GATTTCACGTTTTTAGGAGAGACGATGGCAGAAGACTTGTCCCGGCGTAAGTTCATCGGTGTGGGGTCAGCGGCATTAGCCCTGGCCGGGCTGCAAATTGCAGAAGGCCAGGAGAAGAAGGTACCCCGATCGCCGGATCATCACCTTCCGAACGAGACGGAGCCGGGCCCGAACAATACGGTGCTGGACAAGCAGAATCCCAGTTCCGTATGGCCTCCCGAGACGGATGCGGGCGGCCAGCCGCCGTTCAAGTATTCCTTCTCGCTGTCACACCGGCGTATTGAAGAGGGCGGGTGGACGCGACAGGTGACGGTGCGCGATCTACCCATCTCGAAGAAGGTGGCGGGTGTGGAAATGCGCCTGATTTCGGGCGGCATCCGCGAGCTGCACTGGCATGTGGGCGCGGAATGGGCGCTGATGCTCTACGGCAACGCGCGCATTACGGCTGTCGATCAGGAAGGCCGCAGCCACGTGAGCGATGTGAAAGAGGGCGATCTGTGGATCTTTCCCGGTGGTATTCCGCACTCGATCCAGGGGCTGGGTCCGGATGGCGCCCGATTTTTGCTGGTTTTTGACGATGGGAACTTCAACGAGTTTGAGACGTTCCTGCTGACGGACTGGATCGCGCATACTCCGCCGGAGGTTCTGGCGAAGAATTTCAATGCCGCCGAGAATCCATTTGCCAATGCACCGAGGAAGGAGCTGTTCATCTTCGAGCGGCCATTGCCGCGTCCACTGGAAGAAGAGCAGAAGGCGGCTGAAGCGGGAACAGGAAGAGTACCGCACAGCTTCGACTTCCGCCCGGGACCGATACAACCCAACCGCAAGGCCAAAGGCGGGGAGGTCAAGATCATCGACCAGAAGGTGTGGCCGGCGACCAACATTGCCGCCGCCATCGTGACACTGAAGCCGGGAGGTCTGCGCGAGATGCACTGGCATCCCAACGAGGACGAGTGGCAGTACTACCTGACCGGCAAAGCACGCATGACGGTGTTTGCAGCCGGAGGACGCGCGCGGACGATGGACTTCGAAGAAGGCGATGTGGGCTACGTCAACAAGTCTGCACCGCACTACATCGAGAACACCGGGGATACGGACCTGATATTCATCGAGGTGTTTCCGACCCCGTTCTACGAAGATATTTCTCTGGCTGAGTGGCTGGCGCACACGCCGTCGCGCCTGGTGGACGAGCATCTCGAGACTGGCGAGGCCATGTTGAATGCGCTCCCGAAGGCTGAGGCGGTCATCCAGCCGTAGCATCTCGAGACCCACGTCATGTGATCTGTACGTGGGCCTGAGGGACAGCTATCAGTTGCCGCGCAGAGCGACCATGGGGTCAATGCGCGCAGCGCGGCGGGCCGGAATGTATCCGGCGACCAATGCCACGATGGTCATAACAAAAATCATGGCGGCGAAGGTAGCGGGATCTGTGGGCGCGGTTCCAAAGAGAAGCGAGGCGATCCATCGCGCGACCACGAGGGAGGCGACGGTTCCGAGGACGATGCCTGTGACTGCCAGGAGCATCGTCTTTTGCAGGACGCCACGGAGCACGTGTCCCTGCGTTGCGCCGAGCGCCATGCGGATACCGATCTCCTGTGTCTGCTGCGCCACGGAGTAGGAGATGACTCCGTAGATGCCAAGAGTCGCGAGCAGCAGGCCGAACTCGGCGAAGACGGTCACCAACAGCACGAAGAAGCGGCGCGGCGACACGGCGCGATCCACGATGGTTCGGATGGGCCGGAACTCGGCCGCCGGCTGTTTGGGATTCAGCTCGCGCAGCGCATGGAGCACACTTCCGGAAAGCGCCGCAGGTGGCAGGCTGGTGCGGATCACCAGTTGCGCGCCCTCCGGACCGGCTTGTAGCACTGGGTAATAAATCTGCCAACCCGGCTGCCCCTCCACGCTGTCGGCGTGGATGTCGTCGACGACTCCGACGACGTGGAGGTCCCTGTCGCCGTCGGTGAGGACTTTGCCGGCCGCATCCTCCCCCGGCCAGAAGAAGCGCGCGGCGGAAGAGTTGATAAGGACGACTCGTTCGCTCTTCGAGTTGTCGCTCCAGGCGAAGTCGCGGCCGTGGAGGCGCATGCCCATGGCCTCCACGAATCCGGGTGTCACAACGTAAACCAGAGGCCCAGGTAGCGAGCCTTCAGGATATGTCTTTCCTTTAGGTGTAGGGGTTCCCCATGCGCGGTTCTGCCCGAGCGGAAGGAAATCTGCTATGCCTGCCCCTTCCACGCCGGGCAGGGCGCGGACGCGCTCGAGGACCTGCTGAAAGATCACGCTGCGCTTTGCCACGCTCGCCTCTTCGGACGGGGCACTGTCGTCGTAGTCCAGTTTGATCGAGGCGGCATGTTCGGGCTGGAATCCGAGATCGATGTCAAGCACCTTGAGGAAGCTGCGCATCAGCAATCCGGCGCCGATCAGCAGCACGCATGCCAGGGCGACCTCGGAGATAACCAGCGCGCCGCGAATGCGTTCATGCTTCTTGCCTTCACTCGTACCGGGCCCGCTGTCCTTGAGCGCTTCCTGGAGATTGCCGCTGGACATCTTGAGTCCGGGTGCAAGGCCGAAGAGAACGGCGGCTGCAATCGCGATAAGAATGGTCCAAACGAGAGCGACGCCGTCCACCTTGATGCTGCTGAGCAGGGGCAGAGCGATCGACCCCTGATGGGCGAGCCAGGTGATCAAGGCAAAGGCGAATCCAAGGCCGAGAATCGCGCCGGCGCCCGACAGCACCAGGCTCTCGGTGAGTAACTGGCGGACAAGCCTGCCCCGGCTGGCTCCGAGCGCCGTGCGCATGGCGAACTCCCTGGTACGCGACGCGGTACGGGCAAGCAGCAGGTTGGAGAGGTTGACGCAGACGATGAGAAGGATGAGTCCGACGGCGCACCACAGGACAATGAGCGAACGGCGAAGCCTGCCGCTGACGTAGTCCTTTAATGGGACAGGAATAATGGCGTCCTTATAACGCCCAAGTGTCTCGGGATGTTTCACGTTGAAGTAAAGATTGGGCGCAACGATCGTTGCTTCGGCCCATGCCTGGGAGACGCTGACGCCCGGTTTCAGGCGGCCGATCATGGTGACAATGTTGCCCCACTGCCGTTCGTCATCGAGGACCTCCGGCGTGAAGGCATCGATCCTTGCGCCGGGAGAAAAAACCGCGCCGAAGTCAAAGCTGGTGGGCAGGACGCCAATCACCGTGACCGGTGTTCCGTTCAGGTCGATTTTTTTGCCGACGATGGCCGGATCGGCGGAAAATTGCCTGCGCCACCAATGGTCCGCGAGCAAAACAACCGGAGAAGCGCCGTGTCGGGCCTCATCCGGAGTAAAGAGGCGGCCCATCGCCGGTTGCACGCCGAGCACCTGGAAAAAGTTGCCGATCACTTCGATTCCCGTGGCAGGTACCGGCTCGCCGTGTCCAGTGAGGCGCAGATTGTCGGCGGTGCTGAATGCCATGTACCCGGTTACGTCTTGGTAGGACTTGCTTTGGGCGCGGAACTCCTCGTAGCCGTCCGCCGAGTAGGTTGCGCAGGACATACCGCAGCTCTGGGGTGGGGGAGCAATCCAGGTGAGCTGCTGCGGGTCGCGGAAGGGAAGCGGCCGCAGCAGGATCGTGCTCACCACGCTGAAGACCACGATATTTGCGCCGATACCGAGCGCGAGAATGAGTACCGCCACAATGGTGAAGGCGCGGTCGCGGCGCAGGGTGCGCAGGGTGTAGCGGAGATCCTGCAAGAAGATATCGAGGGACGGCAGGCCTCGGGTTTCGCGATGCTGCTCTTTCGCCTGCTCGACGCCGCCGAAGCGGATCATGGCCTGGCGGCGGGCTTCCTGCGGAGACATGCCCCGGCGGAGGTTTTCGTCGATGGCGAAGTCGAGGTGCGAAGCGAACTCGGCGGTGAGTTCTCGGTCAAGCGGCTCCTTTCCGAAGAAGGAGCGTAGACGGTGGAGGGTGCGACGCATGGAGTCGATCATTGGCCGCCTTCTTCCTGCATCGCCAGTACGCGGCCCATGACGCCGGCGAGACGCTGCCAATGGGCGGCGTCTTCGGCAAGCTGCTTACGGCCTAGTTTGGTGATCTCATAGAACTTGGCCTTACGATTGTTGTCCGAGGTGCCCCATTCGGCGGAGATCCATCCCCGCTGCTGGAGGCGAACGAGCGATGCGTAGATCGTTCCCTGGTTCAGCAGAACGGCGTCGCCGCTGACCTGTTCGATGCGTCGGGCAATTCCGTAGCCATGTTGCGAGCCCATGGCCGCCAATGTCTGGAGGACCATCAGGTCAAGTGTTCCCTGAAGTAAATCGAGTTTCGCTTCCCCCATCCTGCTCTCCTGTGTTATCACCACATCAGAATGCCACATTGTTCTGTGGTATTGCCACAGGAAAGTGACGGATGGGCGAAAGCAGCGCTGTATTCCTGCATCAGGGAGCCGCGTTATCGGTCAAATTAGCAATTCTCTGGAGTCGGGAAGGCAATTGCGGCGCTCAAGATGGGTTCTGGGGGATTGAGGAGTAGAATAACTACAAGTTGCGGATGTCCATAGGCTCGGGCTTGTTAAATAAGCTTTGACTGATACTTCATCCCTGGCCGCGGCGTCTAATGCAGTAAAGCAGATGAGCTTTCGATGAGAGCGCGCTAAGCGCTCGTTGATCTTCTTTTCTGCGGGCGCTTGAGAGAAAAGAGGCTTTTTTCGTGAATTCAACGGTCAAAACGATCATTTTTTGGGTCTTTATCTTCGCCTGCCTTGTTGTTTTGTGGCAGGTCTTCCAGAAGAGCGCGGGGACGGGCAAGGATCAGGAGATTGCCTGGTCAGACTTCCTGCAGGATGCCCAACAAGGCCAGGTTAGCGACGTGACGGTGACGGACCGCGAGGTCCGCGGACATTTGCGCGCCGATAAGGGTGCCTTTCACGTCACTGTTCCGGCGAACTATCCGCACCTGTTCGACGTCCTCGACCAGAACAAGGTAAAGGTGAACATCAAGAACACCGATGGCAACGGTTGGTGGAACATCCTTATCCAGTTCTCGCCGGTAATCGTGATCGGCGCGTTGTGGTTCTTCATGATTCGCCAGATGCAGAGCGGCGGGAACAAGGCCATGTCGTTCGGGAAGAGCCGCGCGCGGCTGCTCTCGATGCAGCAGAAAAAGATCACATTCAAGGATGTGGCCGGAGTTGACGAGGCCAAGGAGGAGCTGCAGGAGATTATCGAGTTTCTGCGCGAGGCGCAGAAGTTCCAGAAACTGGGCGGACGCATTCCCAAAGGCGTGCTGCTGGTCGGGCCTCCGGGTACTGGCAAAACGCTGCTGGCTCGCGCAGTTGCCGGCGAAGCGAACGTTCCGTTTTTTTCGATCTCCGGTTCTGACTTTGTGGAGATGTTCGTGGGCGTCGGCGCGAGTCGGGTGCGCGACCTCTTCGAGCAAGGCAAGAAAAATGCACCTTGCATCATCTTCATCGATGAAATCGATGCTGTGGGCCGTCATCGCGGCGCCGGTCTGGGCGGCGGACACGATGAACGCGAGCAAACCCTGAATCAGCTGCTGGTAGAGATGGATGGCTTCGAGTCGAATGACGGCGTGATTCTGGTCGCTGCGACGAACCGGCCCGATGTGCTTGATCCGGCGCTGCTGCGTCCGGGCCGCTTCGACCGCCGCGTAGTGGTGGGCCGTCCTGACGTGCGCGGGCGCGAAGAAGTGCTGCGCGTGCATGCCAAGAAGGTTCCGCTCTCCGATGATGTCGACCTTCGCGTGATGGCTCGCGGAACACCGGGTTTCTCCGGCGCCGACCTAGCCAACATGGTGAACGAGGCTGCGCTGAACGCAGCCCGCATGAACCGCAAGGCCGTTGCCATGATCGATTTCGAACTGGCGAAGGACAAGGTTTTGATGGGCGCGGAGCGCAAGTCAATGCTGCTGACGGACGAAGAGAAGCGGGTGACGGCGTATCACGAGGCCGGGCACGCCCTGGTCGCCGCCATGCGTGATCACGCCGATCCGCTGCACAAGGTCACCATCATCCCCCGCGGGATGGCTCTGGGTGTCACCATGCAGCTGCCGGAAGACGACAAGCATACGGTTACGAAGGATTATCTCGAGACGCAGCTTGCCATCCTGATGGGTGGACGCATCGCCGAGGAGATTTTCCTGAAGCAGATGACGACCGGCGCGGGCAATGACATCGAGCGGGCATCGGATCTGGCTCGCAAGATGGTCTGCGAATACGGCATGAGTGGCATGGGTCCTCTGACCTTCGGCAAGAAAGAGGAGCAGATCTTCCTCGGTCGCGAAATCTCGCAGCACAGGGATTTCTCAGAAGAGACGGCGCGGCAGATCGATGCTGAGGTACGCGGCCTGGTCGATACGGCCTACCGCTCGGCGTACGAAATTCTGGACACGCACAAGGACATGATGCACGCCATGGCATCTGCTCTGCTCGAGCGCGAGACTCTCGACGCTAACGAAATTCGCATGCTACTCGACGGTAAGGATCTGCCACCGCTCAAGCCATCGGGCGGCAGTGGAACTCCGACGGGTGACGTGCAGCAGGTACTGAAGCCTGAGCCGGGCCGCGGGGCCAGTTTCCCGGAAGGCAGCCCCTCGCCGGCTTAGACAGGTATTCCATGAAGCCGAAAAGGCAGCCTTAGCGGGCTGTCTTTTCTTTTGAGATCGCCGACTTTTGGCGTGAACAGCCATGGTCATCTGCGAGAATGGTTCAGCATGCGTAGAGCTTTTCTGGTTGGACCCCTTACCTGTCTTGTTCTGGTGAGCGGCTGTGGCTATCACACAGCGTCTTCAGCTGCGCATTTGCCCAATACGGTTCACGTCCTCGCGATTCCGACCTTTCAGAACGCCACGCAGTCCTATCACACGGAAGTGGCCTTTACGCAGCAGGTGATTCGCGAGTTTTCGAGCCGCACGCCTTACAGGCTGGTGGCGGGCAGCGATCCGGACGCGGACGCAACACTTGGCGGAACGATCACCAGCTACCAGGTGATTCCCCTGACCTACAATTCGCAGACCGGGCAATCGTCAAGCTTTCTGGTGACGATCCGGGCGAAGGTGGTCTTGACAGATCGGAATCACAAGATTCTCTTCCAGAATTCCTCCTATCTTTTTCGACAGCAATATGAAACAACGCAGGACCTGGTGACTTTTATCCAGGAGGATCCGGGCGCGGTGCAGCGCATTTCTCAGGACTTTGCCCGGGCAGTGGTGTCGGATATTCTGGAGTCCTTCTGATGATGCAGCCACGCCTTCAGCCGGAGTTCTGCTAAGTGGGCGCGGGTTTTGCCGCCGCGGATCGCTTCGTTGCGGAGGTGCATGGAAACAATTTGCGCGCAGGATATGTGCTGCTCGGTGATGAGGTTTTCCTGTACGAGCGCTGTCGACGGGCGGTGCTTGAAACGCTCGTTCCGCGGGAATTGAGAGACTTTTGCCTGTCGGACCTTGATCTGGCGGAGAGCAATATCTTCGAGGTGCTGGACCGGGCACGCACGCCGTCGCTAATCGCGCCATTCCAGGTATTTTTTGTGCGTGGTCTCAAAGCCCTCTATACGCGCGGCGCGAAGAAGGATGAATTCGCCGCAATTGACGAGTATTTTCGCTCACCGAATCCGCAGAGCCTGATTCTGTTCGTCGCCGATCACATTCGCATCCCCTCCGATCCACGCCGTATGGACATGGAGGACAAAAACCGCTATGAGAGGATTCGCGAGACGCTTGGCGACTGGTGTGGAATGGTGGAGCTGGCGCGCGCAGACGAAGCCGATGCGCTCCGCTGGATCAGCTCCGAGAGCGAACGCAACCAGGTGCACTTCGATGCGGATGCGGCGCGCGAGCTGGCCGATGCTCTGGGCGCCGACATGATGTTGATCGCGAGCGAGTGGAACAAGCTGGTGCTCTACGCGGGCGCGAAGCGGCAGGTTAGCCTCGGCGATGTGGAGACGATGGTGCTGGCGGCGAAGCAGCGTTCGCTTTATGAGCTCACAGACGCGATCTCGGCGAAGGACACACGCCGCGCACTGCTTCTCCTTCAAGGGTTGCTCAACGCTTCCGACGGAGCCGAAGATTCGGCGATCGGGCATTTGTACATGCTGGCGCGGACGTTTCGGCAGATGCTGGTTATTCTGGAGAAGAACGTGCGCGACTCGCGGGCGATCTGGCAGGCGCTGTGGCAGGGCTTCCGGATGCCGCCGTTCGCGGCGGATGACCTGATTCGACAGGCTCGCCGTTACAAATCGAGCCGCGAGATTACACGGGCACTGCGGCTGATTGCGCGGGCCGATCTGGAGCTACGCTCGCAGCCTCCCGACAAACGGCTGGTGCTGGAGCGGCTGGTTTTCGACTTGACGAAGGAAGCTAAGACAGGGCCGGAATCTTTAGCGCAGTACGCGATGGAGTTGTAACCCGCGGTTTGATTTGGACAGCTGATACTAAACGGCGGCTGCGGTAAGGAGCAGCAGGAGTGCAGCCGCGATGGTGGCTGCCTGATAGAGGTAGTCCGAGGCTTGCCACTCACTACGAGTCGTTGAGACGGGGCGAATGGTTGAACGGTCAAGATTGCGATCCATTTGCCAACCCCTTCATAACGCTAACTACGTATCAAAGCAGAGAGCGGATTTGTCTGCTGTTCTTATAGTGTCATTTTCGGCTTAAAAGTTTCTAACTTTAGCAAAAAATTCACCTGCGTTGTTGCTTTAGTTAACACAAAGCCCCGAGAGCGAGGATGACGTGTGGACCTCGCCTCGATACAAAACGTGTGACGCGCCAAATGCCTACCGATGTAGAATCGCGCTGATGGCAGACGGGGAACAAGGACCAGACTTTTCGAATCCGGGTGGCAATGCTGGAAGGGAATCGCGCCCGATGGCCCCTTGGATTATCGCGGGGCTCGCGGTGTTGCTCGTTCTTGGGATCCTCCTCGCACTGGGCCATCATCATGCTCCGCCTGCGAATCCGGGTGGAGCGGGGCTGGCGCCGCCCGATCCATATGCGGTCCACTTGTTGCGGTTCTCGCATATCCAGATGAGCGAGTCCTCTAGCGTGGGTGGTGCGAAGGTCACGTATCTGGATGGGCTGATTGCCAATGACGGAGGCAAGACACTGACTGGCCTGACGGTACAGGTAGCCTTTCGGGACGCTACCGATCAGCTTGTACAGAAGGAAACGATGCCGCTGAACCTAATTCGCACGCATCAACCCTACGTCGATACGGAGCCGGTGTCCGCTGCTCCGATTAAGCCGGGCGAGACGCGGGAGTTCCGGTTAATTTTCGATCACGTCGCGGAGGGCTGGAACCAGCAATACCCGGAGATCCGTGTGATCGTGGTCAAAACCGAGTAGGGGCTCTTGGGTGAAATTAAATGAGGAGCGGATTGTCCGCTCCTCTTTTAATTCTGGCCGTTTGCAAATGCTATTCGCTGCCGGGACCGGAGCCGTTCGGCGGCGGCGGTGGAGCGCCACCGTCAGGACCGGTCTGTCCGGGCGCACTCTGGCCGGCGCCGGGGCGAGGTCCCCATTTGCGCATGCCATCGCCCCGATCCATCCGGTGCGGTCCGTTCTGCGCCATGGCACGCAGCTTCTTCCACTGGTCGGGGGTGAGGACTGTGCGTATGCCGAAGAGCATGCGGGCGTTTGCTTTCTCAAGCTCGGCGCGGGCCTGGGCGATGGCGTCGATCTGACTAAGGATCTTGCCTTCGTCGGGCTGGTCGGCCTCGATCAGCGGTTGCATGACGGCTTCCTGCTTCTCCAGCGCAGCCTTCAGATCGATGAGCTGAACTTTGTGCTGTTGGAAAATGTCGTCCATCTTTTTCTTTTGATCATCGGTGACGCCAACCTGCTGAGCAACGTTAGGATTGTCCCACCAGCGGCCAGGACCTCCCGCGCGGAATGAGCGTTCCAGGGGCGGAGCTCCCGGACCTCCACCATGCCCGTCCTGCGCCAAGGCAGGCATGCCGGAGGCGAGCGAGAGCAGCAAGGCAAATGACAATGGGAGTGCAGAGCGCCTGTAGTTATTGAGCAACATTCTTTTTCTCCGGTTTATTCAGCGAAGATTCGGTGACGGATTCGTTTGTGGATGTCGTGGAGCTCCAGCTGTCGAGTGTGGCGAGCGGCGCGAGCGAGGAGGGCACAGATTCCGATACGGCATTGTCTACCTGCTCGAGCAGCGCGGTATCCTCTGCGTCGTTTGCCACGTTTTGGACCACGGCTACCGGCTGTGAAGTAACAAGCTTCGCGTGATGCAAGATCGGCAGCAGACTGACGCACAGTAGCGTGGCACAGGTCCAGGCAAGCACAAGGCGGCGTTGCGCGATGCGCTGGCGATGCCGTGCGGAGATAAGCCAGCCAGAGGGGACAGGCTTCGATGCTTCGCGTTCGGCTACGTGGTGGACGGCCGATCGGAAATCGCGGAGGGTGGTAGCGAAGTCGCCGCGGGGCTCGAGCGAATCTTCAGGAGATTGGTGGGGGCGCGTGTTCATTTTTCACCTCCGGAATTCCCGGTGGCGCGCTCACGGACGATGCGCAGCGCGCGGTAGAGATGAGACTTGACGGTGCTGGTATTCATGCCGGTAGTTTCGGCTATTTCGGATAATTCTAGCTCTTCGACAAAACGCAGGATGAAGACGGTACGCTGCTGGCGCGAGAGCTTTTCCACGGACTGCCAGATTTCTTTGACGCGCTCCTGCTGGAGGCAAATGGCCTCCGGCGAACTGGCGCCGTCAGGGAGCCAGTCACTGATATCGACGATGTCGAGCGCCGTGTCCCGAGTCCTTTGCCAGAAGCGCATGCGCCGGCTGCGAAGGTGATCGCGCACCAGGTTCAGCGCAATGCGCGTGAGCCAGGTACCGAGGCTGGATTCTCCACGAAACTGATGGCGAGCGTTATAGGCCTTGAGGAAGCAGTCCTGGGTGAGCGATTCCGCCACATCGCGATCGGCGAGCGATGCCATGAGGAAGCGGAAAATACGCGGCCGGTACAGCCTGACGACTTCGTCAAAGTCGGCCAGCTCAAGCACCGATTCTGCCCGCGCGAGCGGCGGAAGCTCCGTGGATACCATGTGTCCCATGCTTAAGAATAGACGGGATTCGGTGCCGGGAGTTTACAAGAGGGCCGGAATTGGGTTTGGCGTCACTTCTTGACCTTGGCGGCGGCGGCGTCGATGTTGAAGGCGTCGGGCGGCAGGGGAACGTTGTAAGCGGCCTTGTAAAGGTATCTCTGGCTGGTCATGTCTCCGTTGCGAAAGCGAGTGATGGAGAAGGGTGTGGGGATGCCATCAAAGGTGTGATAGTCGTCGTACTCTTCGCGCTCTTCGTTCTTGTCCTTATAAAGCGGGTCGCGCCACTGGAAGGTGCGGCTGCGGGGCAGGTGGGTTTCGGCGTCCATCTGGATGGTGATGGAGTCGTTGGACGGGGAGATGAGGGTGACCTGGTCGGTCAGATGACGCTCGGATAGCGTTTGGCCTTCCGAGATGAGGATGGTCCTTGGATCTTTGAGCCAGACGCGAACGGCAACATCGATGGAGTGATCGCGGCGACGCATGTAATCGTCGCAAAGTTCTTTTGGCAGGGCTTTCTTGCCCTGATAGGTGGCCTCCCAGCATTCGTTGCCGGAATAAATGACGACATCATCGTGTTTTTTCGAGAATTCATCGCGTTCCTGGCCCGCGGGAATGCGCCACTGGAAGTAGTCTTCGATGGCTCCGGTGGGCTTGCCTTGATAGAAACCGGAGACGCGGCCCTGGAAGTAGGAATTTTGGAGCGAGAGCCAGTGTTCGCCGCCAAGCGCCTGGACCATGGCGTTCAGTGCGGCCCGCGCTTTTTGCTCGTTGGCACGCGCGGCAGCGTCTTCGGCAGTTTGGGCCGGGGTTGGGGCACTAGCAAGAGCCGTGCAGAGCAAGAGCACAGAGAGGACCAGAATCTTGTTCATCCGACCAGGACTGCGCCTCCATTGACGTTGAGGATTTCGCCGCTCGTGAATCCAGCATAGGGTGTGCAGAGAAAGAGAATCGGTCCGGCCACTTCGGTTGGACGCGCGACGCGTCCGAGGGGAATCCCGGAGAAGATTTTTGCTCGCGTGACGGGGTCGCTCAGCGCCGGGGCGGACATATCGGTCTCGACCCAGCCGGGGGCGACGCAGTTGACGTAGATGCCCTGCGAAGCAAGCTCGCTCGAGAGGCTTTTGGTCAGGCTGATAAGCGCGCCTTTGCTGGCGGCGTAATCGGCGTGGTTGGCCTCGCCGCGTTGGCCAGCAGTGGAACTGATGAAGACGATGTGTCCTACTGCAGTGTCGGGGCCAGCTCCCGCGAGGGCGGACGCTCGGTCCTGGTGCTGCATCTGGGCGACGGCGGCCTGGGTGAGTCCGAAGACGCTATCGAGATTGACGGCGAGGGTCTGCCGCCACTGCGCTTCGGCCATGGTGGCGATGGGCGCGTCGTCGGCAGGCCAGACTCCGTGGTTGACCACCAGCACGTCGATACGCCCGAAAGCGCGGACGGTTTCTTCGACCAGAGCACGGCCTTGTTCGGGCGAAGAGAGATCCTGCTCGATGGCGAGGCATTGCTGGGGACCGCCCAACTCAGCGCTGAGCGCATCGGCGTTTGGTTTGGCGGTGCGGTAGTTGAAGGCCACGCAGGCTCCAGCCTGACGGAAGAGACGGACGGTCGCCGCGCCGATCCCGCGCGAGCCTCCGGTGATGAGGGCGACTTTGCCGGCGAGCGAAAGGGTGATTCCGGACATATTTCGACGGTACGTGAGGACGAGCGGCGAGGCAAACTATGGTGGAATGTCGCGCCGCGGCACCTGTAATTCAGAAGGCATGAAACAGCCTGGTAACGCTTACCGTGGCAAATCGAAGCGAGACGATTGAGTCTGACCTGGCATAAGATGACGAAACCTCATCGAAGCTTAGAGCCCGGATGCTAGAGGAACCTTTGTGAATGTAGATCCCGAGCGGAATATCGACATCGTTCCTGCAGTGCCGCCCAGCGCGGGGCGAAAAACTATCTTCGGGACCGGCGAGATGGCCGACCTGACGCGCGCCCATGATTGGAGTCAGACGCCTGTGGGTCCCCTAGAGCAGTGGCCGGAAGCGCTGATCGTCACCGTCAACACCTTGCTGTCGTCGCGGCACCCGATGTTTCTGTGGTGGGGCGAAGAACTCGTTCAGTTCTATAACGACGCCTACCGCCCGAGCATTCGCGAAGACAAGCATCCGAATGCACTTGGACAAAGAGGGAGAGAGTGTTGGCCGGAGATATGGCCCATCATCGGACCGCAAATTGATGCCGTGATGACGCGCGGCGAAGCGAGCTGGCATGAGAATCAGCTCGTACCGATCTTCCGCAGCGGCAATCTGGAAGACGTCTATTGGACATACGGCTATAGCCCCGTGCGCCACTCCACAGGAGAGATCTGCGGCACGCTCGTGGTCTGCACCGAAACCACCGAAATCGTTCTGGCCAGGCACCAGTCACTGCGGGACAAAGAACGGCTGGCCGACCTCTTCCAGCAGGCGCCGGCTTTCTTCGCTGTGCTACGTGGACCGAAGCATATCTTCGAGATGATCAATCCGCCTTATCAGGAATTGATCGGTCAGCGAAATGTGCTGGGCAAGACAGTTCGCGAGGCCGTGCCGGAAGCAGCGGAGCAGGGTTTCATTGCTCTGCTTGACGAGGTATATCGAACGGGCCAGCCCTTTGTTGGACGCGGCACGCCCATCGAATTGGCGCGGAGTGCTTCTCAGCTTCTTGAGGTGCGTTATCTTGACTTCGTCTACCAGCCAAGGCGCGAGCAGGACGGAACCATCTCCGGAATCATCGTGCTCGGCGTGGATGTGACCGAAAGCAAGCGCGCAGAGCAGGTTCTCCTGCAATCTGAAAAATTGAACGCTGTAGGCCGCCTCGCCAGCTCCATCGCGCATGAGATCAATAATCCTCTTGAGGCAGTCACGAATCTCCTCTATTTGGCGCAGCAAGCCGCTGTGAGTCCAAAAGCCCAGCACTATCTGGAGGCCGCTGAAGTTGAACTCCAGCGGGTCTCGGCTATCGCGAATCAGACGCTGCGCTTTTATCGGCAGTCAACAAATCCGAAGCCGGTTACATCCGATGATCTGATCGGCGCCACGCTGCCGCTTTATCAGGGCCGGCTTGCGAACTCACATGTAAATGTTGAAAGACGCGATCGAACAAGCCGTGCTGTCACCTGCTTTGACGGGGAGATACGGCAGGTCTTAAGCAATTTTATCGGTAACGCTATCGATGCTATGAGTCTCTCCGGTGGCCGTCTGCTGATACGCAGCCGGGAAGGTACGGATTGGACAACCGGGCGACTGGGCGTCATTTTGACAGTTGCGGATACAGGTTCGGGCATGTCGCCTCACACCCTGTCCAAGATTTTTGAGCCGTTCTTCACGACAAAAGGGGACAAAGGCACTGGTCTAGGGTTATGGATCAGCCGGGAAATCGTGGATCGCCACCGAGGAGTCTTGAAGGTCAGGTCCTCTCAGTCGGCACACCGGTCCGGAACGGTGTTCGCGCTCTTTTTGCCATGCGATGGAATCGAAGTATTTTGAAGCGCCTTCACAAAGCTAACGGGGCGGGACCACTTCAGGCGATCGCCATCGCGCGGCGACATCCCTTGTCTTATCGCGCACCAAGCGTAATAATGGCCCACCCACGTCATACGGTGGCCCGCGCGGCGATTCTTCTCTTCACCGTTCATGCAACGCCGTCGGCAGTTCCTCCCAGGCGACCGCATGACTCCATTCCAGAGGAGGAAGATTCATGCCTACCCCAACTGCAAACCGTCCGCTCGATATGGACAAACTCCACACGCTGCTGGGCCAGGCCGTCGGCGACATGGGCGCGGCGCTACATGCTGCGTTGATCGTGATCGGCGACAAGCTTAATCTCTACCGCACCATGGGCGCGGGAGAAAAATTCACCCCAGCCGAACTCGCACGCCGCACCGGCACAGCCGAGCGCTACGTCCGGGAATGGCTCAATGCCAATGCCGCTTCGAAATATGTCGAATATGACGCGGCGACGGGTACCTACTACATGACTCCGGAGCAGTCGTTTGCTTTGGCCCAGGACGACAGCGCGGTGCATCTGCCGGGTTTCTATCACATGGTCGCCTCGTGCATGAAAGACGAGGAGAAGCTGACGGAGATTTTCCGCACCGGCAAAGGCTTCGGCTGGCACGAGCACGAAAAAGGCCTGTTTTCCGGATGCGAGCGATTCTTCCGGCCGGGCTACCTGGCGAACCTGACGACGAACTGGATTCCGGCACTCGACGGCGTGGAGGCAAAGCTTAAGACTGGTGCGCTGGTCGCCGATGTCGGCTGCGGGCACGGCGCTTCGACGCTGCTGATGGCGCAGACGTATCCGGAGTCGGAGTTCTTCGGCTTCGATTACCACGACGCCTCGATCGATACGGCGCGCGAGAAGGCGATGAAAGCTGGACTCGGAAACCGGGTGCATTTCGATGTGGCTCCGGCGAAGGCGTTTCCAGGAAAGGGATACGACTTTGTCGCCTGCTTCGACTGCCTGCACGATATGGGTGATCCGGCGGGAGCCGCGCACCATGTGCGCGAGGCGATTGCCAGCGACGGCACGTGGATGATCGTCGAGCCAATCGCGGGCGACGATGTTGCTGCCAATCTGAATCCTGTCGGCCGGATTTACTACTCGGCCTCGACTGTGATCTGCGTGCCGGCCTCGCTCTCACAGGAGGTCGGCGCAGGATTAGGAGCGCAGGCGGGCGAGAAGAAGATCGGAGAG
>Ga0206959_10213_pt1 | contig 15717 bp, 14 predicted proteins | sample Alteio_BWOrgHeat_31_FD_152971 | JGI IMG/M metagenome (GOLD analysis project Ga0206959, IMG submission 152971) | Enriched cells from forest soil in Barre Woods Harvard Forest LTER site, Petersham, Massachusetts, United States -... | ecosystem: Environmental > Terrestrial > Soil > Temperate forest >...
GAGAACCTGGAATACAGCTATCGGCACGGGGGCGCCACTTTGCTCGACTATCTTGATGCTCTGCGCGACTACCGGCAGATCAATCTCGACGCGCTGAACGCCAACCAGCAGGTCTGGCTCAGCATTCACCAACTCAGTTTTGCCAGTGCCACGGAGATTCTGCCATGAAACGGCACCCGTTTTCCGTAGCCGCTCCATTCGCGCTTTTGCTCCTGACCGCCTGCAAACATGAGCAGCCGGCACCAGCCGCCAATCCCTCCCCCGCGCGCAGTGTCGTCGAGACTATCACCGTGCATAGCCAACAGGTGACGAATCAACTGGCGCTCGCGGCAAAGGTAATGGCCAATCCGACATCGGTGGTACATATCTTTCCTCCCATAAGCGGCCGTGTTGTGGCGCTCAAGGTTCTGCCCGGCCAGGAAGTAAGCAAGGGCCAACAGATCGGTATGCTACAAAGCAGCGACGCTGCGCAGACACGCGCCGATTTCCAGAAGGCCAAGATCGAAGCGGCTCGCGCCGATCTGCAGTTGCAACGCGCCAGGGACCTGCTACAACACGAGGTCATGGCGCAGCGCGATTTCGATGACCTAACGGCGATGGATGACGCGGATCACGCGGAGTTGGAACGGGCTCGGCAGGCTCTGCGTATTCTCGGTTTTTCAGAAAACGACACCTCCGACACGATTCCCATTTATTCGCCCATCAGCGGCGTAGTGCTCGACGTGGGAACCGCGGTGGGCGAGTTACAGCGCTCTCTCGACAATGCGAACGCCATCGCCACCATTGCCGATATCAATCCTATCTGGGTCGTCGGCGATCTCTACCCGCGCGATCTTCGCTCGGTACACGTAGGGCAACCAGTAGAAATCAGCGTGAATGGCTATCCGGATCAGGTGTTTCATGGCGCGATCGATAACATTTCGGATGCGGTCGATCCGACGACGCTGACACTTAAGGTTCGCGTGGTGCTTGAGAATTCCCAGCACAGGCTAAAGCCACAGATGTATGCAACTATCACAGTTACAAATAACAAGGGTACGGGAATCGTCGTGCCCTCGACCGCAGTTATCCAGAACGGCAAGGAAGCGTTTGTGTTTGTACAGACCTCTCCGGGCAAGTATGCCCGTCGCACAGTGACCCTTGGCACAACACACGACACATCGTACGAAATCACGCAGGGGCTCGCAGACGGCGACACGGTTGTTTCCTCGGGAGCCGAGCTGCTGCGCGAATCAGAGGAACAATAATGCAAGGGATGATTGGCACCCTTCTGCGCTTTCGCAATGTTGTGCTGATTATTTTCATCGCGTCGCTCGCAGTCGGCGCTTTTGCATTCCTCCAGTTGGACATCGAGGCATATCCGGATCCTTCGCCTCCGATGGTCGAGTTCATCACTCAGGACCCGTCGTGGTCTGCCGAGGAAATGGAGCAGCAGGTGACCGTGCCCCTGGAAGCGGGGTTGAATGGTACGCCGAAGCTCGAGCAGATTCGGTCGATCAGCATTTTCGGACTGAGCGATGTGAAGATGTACTTCTCCTTCGACAGCGACTACTTTATCGATCGCCAGGAAGCGCTCAATCGCCTGCAAGGGGTGAACCTGCCGAACAATCTACAGCCGCAGCTTTCGCCGGAGTCTCCGATCGGCGAAATTTACCGGTATCAACTAACCGGCCCCGATCACTCGCTGAATGATCTGAAAGCCACGCAGGACTGGCTGGTGGTGCGCGAACTGAAGCAGGTGCCGGGCATCATCGATGTGGCAACATTCGGCGGCACAACAAGACAATACCAGGCGGAGATAGATCCCCATAAGCTGCTCGCGATGGGCGTGACCATGACGCAAGTGGTCAATGCCGTCCAGAACAGCAACGCCAATGCCGGCGGAAACTATCTGACGCTAGGCAGCCAGAGTGTAAATGTGCGGGGCATCGGTCTGTTGCACTCTCTCACGGACATGAACAATATCGTCATCGCCCAGCGCGGCGGCACTCCGGTGCTGCTGAGCGATGTCGCCACGGTTCAGGAAGGCCATCAACCTCGCCTGGGGAAGGTTGGGCGAGATGAGAATCCCGACATTGTGCAAGGCATCGTGCTGCTACAGAGGGGTGGCATTTCCCTTCCCGCGCTGGCGGGCATTCGCCAGAAAATCCACGATCTGAACACCGGGAACCTACTTCCGCCGGGCATGCAGATCAAGACGATCTATGACCGCACGAGGCTGATCGACACCACAACACACACAGTGCGGCACATCATCATCACCGGGCTGATCCTGGTGACCCTGGTTCTGCTCAGCATGCTCGGCGACCTGCGCCTCACACTGATTGCTGCGATTACAATTCCCTTCGCCGTACTGTTCGCCTTCGCGATGATGGTGCTGACCAACCATTCGGCAAACCTGATTTCTATCGGCGCAATTGACTTCGGCATTCTGGTCGATGCTTCCATCGTTGTGCTTGAAAGCGTGCATCGCAAGGTTTCGCGCCGGGTGGAAGGCGAGGACGTAGGCGAACTGATCATGGAAGGCGTGAGCGATGCAGCCAAGCCCGTACTATTTGCGACCCTCATCATCATGGTCGCGTTCATCCCCTTGTTCACGATGCAAGGGGTTCCGGGTAAGATTTTCGCGCCGATGTCCGTAACCTATGGCTTTGCATTAACCGGCGCGTTGATTTTTGCGCTGGTTTTCGCCCCCGTGCTGGGCTCATTCGCCATTCCCAAGCGAATCAAGCACGAGGCAACGGAGACCTGGTTGAGCGCGTTTCTGCGACGCTACTATGATCGGGGTCTGATACTCATTCTTCGGTTCAGCAAACTTGCGTGGATTATCGCCTTGACGTCGCTTGCAGGGGCGGTACTGCTCTTCGAATTGGTCGGTGGCGAATTCATGCCGGCACTCGAAGAAGGCAACCTGTGGATTCGCGCTACGATGCAGCAGGATATCTCTCTCGAACAATCAGAGAAGCTCACTGACGATATCCGCGGAACTTTGCGCACGTATCCCGAAATTACGCAGGTGCTATCGCAGCTGGGCCGGCCCGATGACGGTACGGACGTGAGCACTTTCAACAATGCGGAATTTCTGGCCGATTTGAAGCCGGTTGACCAATGGCGGCCTCAATTTCACAGGAACAAGGAAGTCCTGATTGCGTCGATACAGAACGACTTCAAACGCTTTCCTGGCATCGACTTCAACTTCTCGCAAAATATTCAGGACAATGTTGAAGAGGCGATGTCGGGCGTGAAGGGCGAGAACTCACTCAAGCTTTTCGGTGACGATTTCGATGAGTTGACGCGCATCGCGGATCAGATTCAGGGAATCATGAATGGCGTTCCCGGCATTACGGATGTAGGTGTCTTCCATGTGAGCGGGCAACCCAGCCTTATGGTCTCCATCGACCGGATGAAAGCCGCGCGCTACGGCCTGCAGCCGCAGGATGTGAACAGCATTGTTCAGGCGGCGGTGGGAGGAACTCCAGTGACGCAGATCATCGATGGCGACCGGCGTTTCGACTTCGCAGTGCGTTATTCCAAGGAATTCCGGGATACTCCGGATGCGATCGGCAAGATTCTGGTGCCAACCCCGGATGGAACCCAGGTTCCGCTCAGCTCCATCGCGAACGTGGGGCTGCGCAACGGCGCCTTCATGATTTATCGCGAGGGTGGCAGACGGTTTATCCCAATCAAGTTCAGCGTTCGCGGGCGCGATCTCGCCAGCGCGATTCAGGACCTGCAACAGCAGCTCGGTAACAAGGTAAAGCTGCCGACCGGTTATAACTACACCTGGGCGGGCGAGTTCGACAGCCTGCGCAAAGAGCAGCAAAGACTGGCGGTGATTATTCCGGTGAGCGTGGCGATCATCCTGCTGCTGCTCTACATCCAGTTTCGCACCTGGAAAGATGCGTTCATCATTGTAGGCATGCTGCCCTTCGCGTGGATCGGCGGCGTGGTTGCCCTGTTCATCACACATACCTCCTTCAGCATTTCGGCTGCGGTCGGTTTTACTTCCCTGACTGGCGTGGCGACTCTGGGAGCGGTCGTTTTCCTCTCCGGAATCCGGCGGGCGCAGCGAGAAGAGGGGCCCGTGCGCGGCCTAGAGAAAGGCTGTCTGGATGAAATGCGACCGGTGACGATGGCATGCATGGCTGCAGGGCTGGGGCTTCTGCCGGCGGCGGTGGCAACTGGGATTGGTTCCCAAACGCAGCAGCCGTTGGCGCGCGTAGTCGTCGGAGGAATGGTGTCTACGTTACTCGCCATCCTGTTCGTAATTCCGCTGATGGCTCGGCAGCGAAGGAAAAAGGGCGAACCCGACGAGACGGAGTTGCAGGCAGGATGACCGACTCGCGTCTTTCCAAGGGCGCGACCATTTTTTCCGTACCGGAACTTCTTTGCAGTTGACCCTATTGCGGGGGCTGAAGCCAGTGGCTAGGGGTAGAGCGTGCGATCTCCAGCTCTTCCTCGGTCATGTCAGCCGAGATGTCGGCGAAGAGAGGAGTGCTCAGATAACGTTCTCCCGTGTCGGGCAGCATGCAAAGAATCGTCGATCCGTTGGGAGCTTCGGCGCTCACCTGCAGCGCGGCGGTGAAGGTCGCACCGGAGGTGATGCCGACGAAGATTCCTTCTTTGCGGGCAAGTTCCCTGCTCCAGTGCATCGCGTCCGCATTTTTGATGCGAAGGATCTGGCTGATGACTTTCATGTCGACGGCGTCGCCGGCGAGTTTAGGGATAAAATCCGGGCTCCAGCCTTGCTGTGGATGGGGATGCCAGACGGGATGACTGCCCGCGCCCGAACCATCGGGGTGGCGCTGCTGCGCAATACCGCTCGAGAGCATGGCCGCGTCGTCGGGCTCGCCAACGACGATCTTCGTTTCTGGCCGCTCCTTTGCGAGCACGCGGCCGACGCCTTTAAGCGTGCCGCCGGTGCCAAATCCCGTCACCCAGTAGTCCAGGCGTTCGCCCTTGAAATCCTCCAGTATCTCCACAGCCGTTGTTCGCGAGTGGAAATCGGCATTGGCTTCATTTTCGAACTGACGTGTGAGAAACCAGCCGTGCGCTTCGGCTAGCTCAATCGCTTTGGCGACCATGCCTGTTCCTCTTCCCGCGGCAGGGGTGACAACAACCTTCGCTCCGAGGAAGCGCATCAGTCTGCGGCGCTCAACGCTGAAGGTCTCTGCCATCGTCACGACGAGCGGATATCCTTTCTGCGCGCAGACCATCGCTAGGCCGATTCCGGTATTGCCGCTGGTCGCTTCGATCACCGTCTGGCCTGGCTTGAGTCTTCCGGTACGCTCCGCATCCTCGATGACGCCCAGGGCGAGGCGATCCTTGACGGAGCCGAGTGGATTGAAAGCCTCGATCTTGACGAAGAGATTTACATCGGGCGGTGCGAGCTTGTTGATCCTGACGACGGGGGTGTTGCCGACTGTTTCAAGGATGTTGGCGTATCTGTGTCCCATTTACTGCTCCTTTGCATGCACGCAATTGTTCGCTTCATTGTCAATAATCGACGCTTGTCCAAGATAACGCTTTTTCGCGATTGCGGATTATGTCTTAGTTCGCGAAGGTGGGCACACCCGGCGTAAATATTCGGAGAAGACCTCACGGCATACAATTCTCTTGCGGACCTCCAGAGATAGCGGCCATAATGTCGCTTCGTCAATAACCATGATCGATATAGGGGAGGTGGTTCATCGCGCTTCATATCCCGTCTAAAATTCGCGCGACAGCGAAGTGGCTTTGGTCCAACACTGAAACCGTAACAAGATGGTGTCAGGCTGTTGTGCTCCTGGTAGCAAGTGTTTTGACATCGGAATGGTTTGTACGTAGCGAGTTGCCAACTCTGAAGCCTCGGCCTTCCGCCACAGTCGGTGTAAGGACACAAAAGGTTACAGAGGGATGCCTGGTCACCGTGAACGTGCGCATAGCGAATGGCGGCAAGGAGTCGTTTGACGCGAGCAAGGTTCATCTACAAGCCTGGCAGCATGATCCACTCGCGCCCCGCGGCTGGCAGAAGTTCATCGACGTTAACGAGCTTGAGCGTCCTCCGGCGATCATCGACCTCACCCTCGACGGGACCAGCCGGGGCCAGCTGGTCAGATCGTTTGGTCCGGGTGAAGACGCCGAGCAAGAATTTACCTGGGTCGTCGCCAGCACCCCACCCGGAACCTACACATTCCATGTGAATGTAGAGGATCAAGGCCAGGCCGTGGCCCATGCGCGCTATTGGCAGGAAGGCTTGTGCCCATAGTGTGATCTTGGTAGTGTTTGTGGCTTGACAGGGTGGAAACACAGTTTTGCGGCGCCGGGTTCGTTACAGCACCGCAAAACCGATTGACGCGCCGGCAGCTACCGCAATGTAGTGTCGCGGATCAGCATGCTGTTGACTATGCGCACGTTTTCCACCCGCTTATCGATGACTTTCTCCTCAGCGTTTTTGTCGCTATAGTGCTTCATGCGAAGGCCATAGATCTTATCGAGGAGGCCGTCGAGAGCAGCCATGTTTTTGTAGGTCGACGAGTAACCGAAGTCCTAATCTTCGGGCCCGGAACTCGTGGAGTTGACGAACATCTGGTAATCCTGAATCAGACCGGCGGTTTTTTCAGGGGCCGGCCTCGCCGGTGTATACCTCTCAAGGAGCTCCATCACACTTAAATTATTTTTTTCGCTGGTGGACGTTAACGAAGGAGTGAGGGGACCACGATACGATGAAGCAGGTGGAATGAGTGTTGCAGAGGGACACTCGTTCTCGGCAAAGTGGCTGCTACTCTCTTTCCGGGGGCTTGGATTCGTGACGAATCTGTTGAATACGGTTGAGGCCCGCGTGCTCGGAGCACTGGTGGAGAAGGAGATTACTACGCCGGAATACTATCCCCTATCACTCAACGCGCTGGTGAATGCGTGCAACCAGAAGAACAATCGCGAGCCGGTGATGAGTCTGGACGAGGATACGGTGCGGCAGGCACTGCATGGTCTCGAAGACGATCGGCTTGCCGGGCCAAGGCGCGGTGGGGACAGCCGGGTTACCAAGTATGAGCATCATTTGCAGGAGGTCTTCAACTTTACGCGGGGCGAGGTGGCGGTACTGTGCGTGCTTCTGTTGCGTGGGGCGCAGACCCCTGGCGAGCTGCGCGGACGCACGGAGCGCATGCACCGCTTTGAGGAGCTTGAAGACGTGCTCGGCGCTTTGCAGCGTTTGATACAGAGGGAGCCACCACTGGCTAAGGCGCTTCCGCGGCAGCCGGGCACGAAAGAAACTCGCTATGTTCATCTGCTTTCGGGCGAGGTTGAGGAGCTGGCGATCGAATCGGGTTACGGGACGGTCGAGGCTGCTTCCAGCGATGAGCGTCTTGCTCGGCTGGAGGCGGAGGTGATTGAGTTGCGGCATGAAGTGGCGGAACTCAAGGAACGGTTGGGGAAGATCGTTGGGTGAGCGAGACCATCTGGAACGAGAAACGAGCTTAAGAATCATGCGTGCTGCCGTGCTTTACCATCCCGGGCAAATGAGCGAGAATCCGCTGGTATTGGAAGAGCGGGCTATGCCTTCTCCCGGGCGGGGCGAGGTCTTGTTGCGCGTCGAAGCCTGCGGAGTCTGCCGGACCGATCTGCACATTACGATGGGTGAGCTTAAGCCTATGCGGGATGAGGTCATTCCTGGGCACCAGATTGTTGGGCGGATTGCGGGGCTGGGTGATGGCGTTGCGGCGGGGCTGCCGGCGATGGACGAACGTGTTGGCGTTTCATGGATGGGCGGCGTGGACGGAACTTGCCTGCTGTGCCGGAAGCGTATGGAGAACCTGTGCGATCATCCCGTGTTCACAGGCTATTCGGTGAATGGCGGGTATGCGGAGTACACGGTGGCGAGAGCTGACTTCTGCACGCCGCTGCCGGAGGAGCCGAAGGCGGAGGAGTTGGCGCCACTGCTATGCGCGGGGATTATTGGCTTTCGGAGCCTGCGGGTGGCGGGAGTGGGGCACGGGGATCGGGTAGGGCTGTTCGGGTTTGGGTCGTCGGCGCATCTGGCAATCGGGATTCTGAAGGCCTGGAGCTGCGAAGTTTATGTAGCGACTCGCGGAGAGTCGCACCGGCAGATGGCGCGGGAACTGGGCGCGACATGGGTGGGCGATGCGCTGGATCGGCCTCCCGAGCCGCTGGATTGCGCAGTAACGTTTGCGCCGAGCGGCGATGTGGTGTTGGCGGCGCTCGCGGCGTTGCGCAAGGGCGGAGTGGTGGCGATCAATGCAATCCATCTGGATCGCATGCCTCAGTTCGACTACGACAGTCTGCTATGGGGAGAGCGGCAACTGCGCAGCGTGACGAACATGACGCGCGAGGATGCGCGGGACTTTCTGAGGGTAGCGCAGGAGATTGGGATTCGGCCCAAGACGACGCTGTTTTCTCTCGAAGATGTGAATGCGGCGCTGAATGCTGTCTACCGGGAGACGATCGACGGGGCGGCGGTGGTGCTGTGTTGAGAAGAGCCAGGGACTGGGATTAGCCGTTAGGGAGTAGGCAGACGCGTCGAAACCAGCGAGCTGCAAAGACAAAGCCCGGCCGCAAGCCGGACTTCTGTTTGAAGGCTCAGCTAGAGCTTTTCGTAGAATTCACAGGCGGAACAGGAGATGTAAACTCCCCCAGGAACGCCGCGCTCGCGGTCCTTGACCCGCTTGACGATCCGGGTGGGTTTGCTGCACTTAGGACAATCGGTGCTCTTTGTCGTGTCCATTACTTTCGCACGGTCTGCTGTCTTCGCAATCTTGGCCATGAAAGGCTATCTCCTTACGATTCTGTTCTATGGCTCTCACCCACATTGGGGAGGCGCACGGCGGCCGAATTTCGCGCGGTTTTGCCCCGGCTGCATCCTGGAACGATCTGTAATTGATCTTCGAGGAGTGATGGAGGGTGGTCGCTAAAAGAATCAGGCTCGCTCTAACCAGTTTACATCATGCCGAGCCCGGGTTGGGGCAGGCAGGTCTGGACTTTAGGTTATAGGGCCTGACTCCGCGCGCCAGGGGGAACGCGTGTAGCTAAGCGGGCGGACGTCCGACGGCGAGCAGCGGATTCGCCGCCGGAGGCGGAGGCGGTTGCTGCGGAGCCGGTGAGGTGGCGGACGGCTGGGAGGGGCTAGGTTGCGGTTGGCTGCCGGGTTGTCCTGGCGGCGGATTTGCAGGTTGGCCCGCGGTTTGAGTCTGATTTGGATCTTTGGGGAACTGGACCGGGGCCATCTGAGGTCTGCTGGCATCGCTGTCGGACGGCAATTTTTCTCCGGGATTTCTCAGGCTGGGCGGCGCATGCGGAGCAGTCTCGGCGCCGGGTTTTGCCGGGGCCTGATCGCCGAGCTTGACGATGCGGGTGTTCTGCGCGGGCTGCGTGCTCCAGTAGTCGCCCATTTCGTTTTCAGTGCGAATGACAGGCGGCTCGCCCACCTTGGCTATTTCCAGGCGGATGACGCGGTTGCCGTTAATACGGACGAATTGGACGGGCTCCGGAGGGTCGCCGTAAATCCACTCCTCGAAGGGCATGTCGCCGTCGCGCTCGCGAACCTTGTTCTTTGGCTGACCGAGGGCAGCAATCACCATTTCAGTATTCATGCCCACCAGCACGTTGTGATTGAGGATGGATTTGCGAAGGGCGGGCGGCAGCGTATCGGTATAGGCCTGTACCGGCGTCTTGAGGTTAAAATCGACGATCGGCTTGATCAGCGCCTCGACCTGGAGGCCAGTCACGTCGGGCACGTCATGCGGAAATATCAGGACGATTCGCGTGCCGGAAGGCGGACGGTCTTCATCGCGGGTGATGGGCACAGTGTTGTTCGGGTCCATGCCGACGGAGATGTGGCGCAGCCATTTGTGCTTGTGCTCCGAGCCGCCGTTGAAGTCGAGGAGGAGACGGTCTTTCTCGATCTTGATGTCGGTAAGGACGACTCGTTCTCCGGCTTTGACCGCCAGGCCGTGCTCACGGATGGCATTCACGTAATCGGAACCGCTTGGGTCCATTTTGCCATTGGCGTGAAGGGTGATCGTGATGACGGGCAGAGGGCGCATGGCAAAGCCCTGCTCAGACTGGAGGAAGCGGAGGAGATCCTCGCGATTGTGGCCCGTGAGCGGGGCGGTGGGAAGCGAAATGTCTGTGGGTTGGAAATCGAGGTATTTGCCGTCAACCCCCTCGGGTGTGACCGTGAAGACCTGTGCGCCCAGGGGCAACGCGAATAAAGCGAGGATCAGGAAGGTACAGAATACAGGCCCGGGGATAGAGAAGAAATACCGTTTGTTGCACCTGAAGCCGCTCATAGGGTCTCCAGCATATTGAGATAAGCATGGCGCGATTTTGCGAGGTTGGCAAGGGGGTTGGCCGATTATGGCACATGTTCGTTTTGAAATGGAAAAACAGGGGTTGGCCGTCTAGCGCCTGACGGGCAGGAAGAGCAGGACCGCAAAGACCAGGTTGACCCACGCGAACCAGTTGCCGGTGCGGGCATAGATTGTCGGTTCGTTGCGAACGGGAATGCTTCCGATCAGAGTGGCAAATGCGTCGGCATCGCTGTTGCGCTCGGCGAGGACACGTCCGCGATTGTCGGTAAGAGTGAGATGGCCTTGCTTGGCAACGCGGGCAATGCTGAATCCGCTTTCGACGCCGCGCAGGATTGCCATGCGGCCGTGCAGCCAGCCATCGGTGCTGAAATCTCAGGCAGGAACGAGGAGAAGTCCGGCTCCGTCGTTGGCATACTGACGCGAAAGCAGCGGGAAATCCATGTCCTTGCAGATCTCGACACCCCATTTCCCTTCTGTTCCATCGTCGGACGGGCGGTTGAAAGTGAGGCGTGCGGTTCCGGGGATCATGTGCGACTCAAAGGCTGGCAGCATGTGGTGCTTTTCATAGGTGCCTTCGAGACGGCCGTCAGGCGAGTAAAGCCGGGCCTCGTGCAGGTTCGGCTGGTGCTCAAAGGAGACGAATAGGGTGACGTGGTTGTCGCGCGCCGCCTGCTCGAGGATGGAGTGGCCTCGGCGAGGTTGTCGCCCTGAATGCGGCCGATCTTTCCGGGACGACGATGACCCTGGCTCCCTGGGCTGCGAGCGCGAGAACGCGATCTACGTAAGCGCGGACCAAGGCGACAGCGGCTGGTCCCAGCGGAGATAGTTTCTTGTCGGTGGCGATGAGGGCGACGGTGACTCGCGGAGAGGTTGGGGTGGTGGCGAGGCGATAGAAGCCGTATCCGAGGACGACCGCAAAGATGGCGGCGGCTGAAGTAGCGACGGCTGGTTTTGACGGACGGAAACCGCGATCCGGGTTCTCGGATGCTATGTTCTCAGGCGCGAGCAGCGCGGCGATGGTCGATGGGAAGAGAAAGACGAGGAAGCTGATGCTCCAGATGCCGGTGATGGAGGCGATCTGGATGATGGGAAGGCAATTCATCTGCGTGTAGGCGGGGTTGCCCCAGGTGCTATGCGGAGAGCCGACCTCGTTGAGATATTCAAAGGCGGTCCAGAGGATAGGGAGGGCGAAGGCGGCACGGAGGATCTGACCGCGCAGGATGAAGGTTCGGTGGATAGAGACAAACCAGGCAAAGAGGATCGACGGCGCGAAGAGGATGACCAGCGTGAGCCAGAGTGGAGTGACGATGCGGTCGTAGCTCCACACGTTGAGCGCTCCGAGAGTGAACGCGGCGAAGGCGACGGCGAAGGCGGACCAGCGAGAGAGCCGGGAGGCGGCGATGAGCACAGGCAGGGGAGCGAGCCAGGTGAGCCACCAGACAGGATGGAGGCCGGTTCCGAAGAACCATGCGACCGCGGAGACAAGGAGGGTGACTACCGCGATAATGAGCTGCTTAGGCTTTGATTCCAAGGATGAGTCTCCTTAGGGCGCGGCGGACGAGCGCGCGGAATTCTTTTTCCGACAGGTTGAAGCGGCCGGCGCGGTAGAGTGCGACGTATCCGTGGGTGAGGGCCCAGAGCTCGAGGGCTACTTCCCAGACGTCGTTCTTTTTGACCTGGCCCGTCTGCATGGCGGCACGGACAACGTCCGCGATGGGGTTGAGCGTTGGGGAGCGGCGAGCGCGGAAGTCGTCGGGATAGCGGTGGGCTCCGGGGCGGCGCTGCGCGAAGACGTAATCAAAGATGCGCGGACGGTCGAAGGCGTAGTCGATGTACGCTTCCATTGCGGAGATGAGTTGGGTTTCAGGTGAACCGCGGATGGGGCGTTTTTCGATATAGCTGAGGAAGGTGGCGAACTGCTGGTTGGTGACGCTATCAAGCAGCGCTTCGCGGTTGGAGAAATGATGATAGATGGCCATGGCCTGATGTCGACGGAGTCGGCGACGCGGCGCATGCTGACGGCTTCGGGGCCTTCGGCTTCTAGGATAGCGAGGGCGGCCTGGGAGATGCGGTCGGCGGTGGAGGATTCGGCCATTGCTATACAGTGTATAGCCCAGTAATATACGGTGTATAGTTTTGATTTTTGAAATGATACTGCACATGAAAGCTGTGATATTTGGCGCGACGGGGATGGTAGGGCGGGGTGTTTTGCGGGAGTGTCTGCTCGATCCGGAGGTTGAGCGGGTGCTGTCGGTCGTGAGGAGCGCGACCGGGCAGCAACACGAGAAGCTGCGCGAGCTGGTTCATGGAGACTTTCTGGATTTTTCCGGGATTGAAGCGGAGTTGGCGGGTTACGATGCGTGCTTCTTCTGCCTGGGGGTGTCGGCGGCGGGGATGTCGGAGGATGAGTACGAGCGCGTGACTTACGGATTCACGATGGCAGCGGCGCAGGCTTTGGTTAAGGTCAGTCCGGGGATGACGTTTGAATATATTTCGGGCGCGGGGACGGATAGCACGGAGAACGGGCGCTCTCAATGGGCGCGAGTTAAGGGCAGGACAGAAAATGCGCTGCTTGCGCTGCCGTTCAAGTCGGCGTACATGTTTCGGCCGGGGTTTATCCAGCCGCGGCATGGGATCAAGTCGAAGACGAAATCCTATCGGGTCTTCTACATTGTGCTGGGACCGTTTCTGCCGGCGCTCAAGGCAATCTTTCCTCGTTCCGTGACGACGACCGAGCAGATGGGGCGCGCGATGATCGCGGTGGCGAAGCATGGGTATCCGAAGAAGGTGCTCGAGATGCGGGATATTATCGGCATTGTTTCGAACTGAGAGAACGGGGGAAGACTGCATGTGTTTTTCTGCGGTAGCGAATTTTACAGGCAGTGGAGTGCTGGGCACGATCGGGGTCGTGACCCTGACGAGGGTGAAACACAGGCGCGAACTGCTCTTTGCATCGCTCCCTACGCTCTTTGCTGTTCACCAGTTCACCGAAGGATTCGTCTGGCTGGGGCTGGATGGAGTTTTATCACCCGCGGTTACGAATGTCATGGCAGCGGCCTTCATGTTGTACGCGCAAGGACTGCTTCCGTTTTTGCTGCCGCTCAGCGTGGTACTTTTCGAGCCTGATGCCAGAAGCCGGAGGCGCATGCTGCCGTTCCTTGCACTTGGATGCCTGACGGCTCTCTATATACTCTGGGCGCTGATCGCCTATCCAACGCAGACTTTCATCAGGAACAACAGCATCGTGTACATCAATCCCGCCACTAACAACACCGTCGTTGCGGTTCTGTATGTCATCGCGACGTGCGGTTCACTCCTGTTCTCAAAGGTCAAGGACATGGTGATCTTCGGTCTGGCGAACGTGGCGATTTTGCTGATCGTGATGGCGGTGAAGAGATACGCATTCACGTCACTGTGGTGCGCCTACGCAGCGGCCGCGAGCGTGATCATCCTCGTGTACTTCTGGAAGAGTCATGGAGAAAGACCGTTCCGGTACGTTGAGGCGATGTAGTCCCCACTGTCAGTCCCCAGTGTCCCGAGCCAAGTCGTTGGCGGCTTCTTCGGCGAGGTATTCCCGCAGGTCAGGTCGTTCGGCGATGAGTTCGCGGAAGTGTGCGGGCCAGTATTCGCTGCTGTGCCGCTGCATCTGCTTAGTGGGTTTACCGGCCGGCCAACCCAGATTGTTTCAGGAGGAACCGAATCTCCCCTGGTACAATTTGACGGGTCAGTGAAGGTCGCCGCTCTCTGAATTCATGATGTCCGACACCCAAGACCGAACTGTCTCTCAAGCGACTAACCAGTGGCTACTGTTCAGAATACTGACCGGGGTTAATCACGAGATTATTGAAGTAAAAGAGTCAAGTCAAAATGGAAATGACGCGCCGACAATTCGCCCTGTCTGTTGCAGCTGCCGCCAGCCTGCATTCCTCCTTGTTCGATGGCCAGCATTCTCCAATAGGTGTTCCACGCGGAGTCATTCCCGGCCGAGTTACCTGGGCGCACGATCCTGCGGCTGTGACCCGGGATGGGACGGGGTCCTGGTGGACAGACGCCAACAACAATCAGGCTGTGATAGACCGCATGGTCTCGGCCTCCATCCGCGGCCTTACCAATCAAAAAAGCGATGCCCAGGCGTGGAGTGCCATCTTCAAATATTTCAATCGCACTCATGGGCGCGGCAGCGCCGGATACAAGACCGGCGAGAAGATCGCAATCAAGGCGAACCTGAACAATACAACGGATCATGGCACGATCGACCGCCTGAACTCGTCCCCCCATCTGATCCTATCGCTCGTCCGGCAGTTGACGGGGCCGGGGAAAGTTCCGCAATCGTCGATCACTGTTTTCGATTCCAGCAGGTGGATCCCGGGCGATCTCTACGACAAGATTCACGGTGAATTTCCCGGCGTCATGTTTGTGGACCACGTTGGCGGCGACGGGCGCGTGAAGGCTGAATTCAAACCTGACGCGATTCCCTTCTCGGTTACAAGCAACAACGCCAAGGGGCTCGATACCGTGGTGGTAGACGCCACATATCTCATCAATGCAGCGTTACTGAAGGGGCATGTGAGTTCGGGCGTGACGCTTAGTGCAAAGAATTTATTCGGTGCGACAAGCATCTATACCGATTGGCACAAGAACGCGCACGACGGTTTCCGTCACAACAGCGACGGTTCGGCAAGTTACTCCGCATTCGTAGATTACCTGGGCCATAAGGATCTTGGGGAGAAAACCATTCTCTTTGTGATCGATGGGCTCTATGGAAGCGACAACGCGGATGGTCCACCACGACTGAAATGGAAGATGGCGCCCTTCAACGATTCCTGGCCGAGCAGTATCTTTATGTCGATGGATCCTGTGGCGATCGATTCGGTCGGCTTCGATTTTCTTACTTCGGAGTGGCCCCATCTCGTGGATATTGCCAATGCCGATAACTACTTGCGCGAAGCCGCTCTGGCCAATGACCCGCCCTCCAAGACGTTCTATGATCCTGAACGGGACGGTACCCGATGCCGCAGCCTTGGCGTACATGAGCATTGGAGCAATAGCTCGGACAAGCAGTACTCGGGAAATCTCGGAAAAGCGAATGGGATCGAACTTTTCAAGGTCAGCTGATCGATGCTGAGCGGAGTTGGAGAATGAGACGAAGAGTCTTTACCTTGTGCTTCATTGCCGCGTCGATGGCGGCAACTGCCTTTTCTCAATCATTTTTGAGTCAGTATAAGGGCTTGCCCTATCAAGACAATCACTTTCAAAGCGGTTCACAGAAAATACCGGGGCAGGTGTTGTGCGCCTATTACGACCTGGGCGGAGAAGGAGTGGCGTATCACGATACCGACCCGCAGAATCATGGCAGCGGAGAGTTGAATCCGGCCGATGGGACCTACCTGAATGAATTTCGTATCCACGA
>Ga0206959_10214_pt1 | contig 15707 bp, 13 predicted proteins | sample Alteio_BWOrgHeat_31_FD_152971 | JGI IMG/M metagenome (GOLD analysis project Ga0206959, IMG submission 152971) | Enriched cells from forest soil in Barre Woods Harvard Forest LTER site, Petersham, Massachusetts, United States -... | ecosystem: Environmental > Terrestrial > Soil > Temperate forest >...
TGCTGGAGCCGACAGCGGTGACGCGGCCCACAATCTCGTGTCCGGGCACCATGGGATAGATGGCGTTACCCCACTCGTTACGAACGGAGTGGATGTCGGAGTGGCAGACGCCGCAATAGTCGATTTCGACAGCGACATCATGGTCGGTGAGGTCGCGTCGGCTGAAGCTGATCGGGGCGAGAGGCGTGTTGGATTGTTGTGCGGCGTATCCCCAGGATTGAGTCATGCAAGTGCTCCTTACGGTTGGCGATGTGTCGGTCAGCCAAGAAGTTGATTAGCTGAGACGCGGTTACGAAGATCCACGGCATCCTTATGCTTTACAAGAATGTAACGCAGGCGCGATGCTTAGGGAGTAGTGAAGACAGCGATCAGCGTATCCAAGGAAGACTACCTCAAGGCCGTTCTCGAAGCAGAGAGCGAGGGACAGACCGTCATTTCGGCGACACTGGCGCATTGGCTGGGCGTGTCGCCGCCGGCTGTCTCGATGGCTGTCCGCCGGCTTAAGCGCGACGGCTATGTTGAGGTGAAGGCCGACGGCGTGGTGCGGTTGACGCCCAAGGGCAAGCAGACTGCTCACAAGACGGCGCTACGGCATCATTTGATCGAGCGCATGCTCTCGGAGATGTTTGGCATGCCCTGGTATGAGGTTCACGACGAGGCCGAGCGGCTGGAGCATGCAGTGTCGCCAGCATTTGAAGCGCGTCTGCTGGAAAAGCTCGGCAAGGAAGAACTGTGCCCGCACGGGAATGCGGTGTTGCCGGAGAATCCGGCGAAGCGTGCGAAGCGCGGATTGCGGACCCTTGCGGAAAGTGCCGAAGATGCCGAGTATACAGTTGCCAGCCTGTATGAGCGCGATCCCATGCTGCTGCGTTTCCTGCATGAGACGGGCATTGAGCCGGGAGGCGCAGTCCGTGTGCTCAAAAAGAACTATGACCAGACGCTGGCGATTGAAACGCCAACCGGCTCCTTCACGCTGGGGGCGCCTGCGGCGGAAAAAGTCTGGGTGAAACCGCGAGCCCAGAACGCCGGAGGCGGCGCGCGGCGACAAAGCTAAGAAGAGCGTCCGCGGCACCTCTCCACCTCCAACCGACTTTTCCACCTGCAACGGTTTCTCCACCTTATGATGGATATTTTTCTCCCCCGCCAGGTGTGTAGTATTCGGACAAGAATGCGAATGTTCCGCCGTCTGAGAAATACAGTAGCCCTGAGCAATGCAGCACTAAGAAGTACCGTACTGATATCTGCGGTGCTCTTCGCCGCGGCTACCGGCTTCGCACTCGATCCGCACCAGAGCCTGCGGCACTACGGTTACCAATCATGGCAGACCGACAATGGGTTACCTCAGAACACAGTCCACGCGGTGCTGCAAACGCATGATGGCTATATCTGGCTCGCAACCGAGGCGGCCCTTGTGCGCTTCGATTCGGTGAAGTTTACGGTCTTCACACACAAGGACACACCGCAACTCGGCAGCGATCTTATCTACAGCCTGCTGGAAGACAAGTCGGGCACGCTTTGGATCGGTACGTCGAGCGGGGTGACGCGTTATCGCGATAAGAGCCTTCAAACGTTCTCCGAGCCGGATGGATTGCAGGCCAACGCCGTATGGTCTCTGCACGAAGATCGCAGCGGCGCGATCTGGGCGCTAACCGCGAGCGGCTTGGCCCGCTTCGACGGCCAGCGCTTTAGCGGCGTAGCCGGGATTCCACCATTGAGTGAGACGAGTCGAATGCTCGACGCCGCGGACGGTTCGCTGTGGCTGGGCACTCCGGAAGGGCTATTCCATGCAGCTCAAGTCGAATCGCCCCAGTTCAACCTTGTGGGACCGGCGGCTGTGATTCAGGCCGTAGCTTTTGACAAGAACGGCCGCGTATGGGCAGGTATGCCGAACGGCCTTGAGGTCTGTAGATCTGACAATTGTGATCCATTCACATTGCCGGGCGCCTCGCCCAGGGCCATGAATGTAACCGCTCTCGCCACCGATACGACAAACGCAATGTGGATCGGTACAGGTGCGGGGCTTCTCCGTTACGACGGTTCGCGGACGGTTGCTTACACGGCAAGCGACGGGCTGCCGTCAGAACTTGTGCAACTGCTGGTCTGCGATCGTGAGGGCGCGGTGTGGCTGGGAACCGGCGCCGGGATTGCTCGCGTCGCCAATGGGAAAATCGAGGCTTTCACACCGAAGGAAGGTTTCTCGAGCAACGTGGTTCTTTCGATTCTCGAGGATCGCGAAGGCAATCTTTGGCTGGGAACAGAATCGGGCGGCGTAGATATTCTGCGCGACCGCACGTTCACAACGTACACGGCGCAGGACGGCATCTCAGATGACCACATTCGCTCGGTATATCAGGATCACGCCGGTACGGTGTGGCTGGGCACTAGTGGCGGAGGGCTTGATCGTAGGGATAAGGACGGATTTACTGCGCTCGGCACGGCCAATGGACTTTCGAGCAACGTGGTTCTCTCGATTGCCAGCGCATCCAATGGCGATCTCTGGCTGGGTACGCCGGACGGGCTGGATCGCATACACAAGGGCAAGGTGAAGGTGTTCACCTCAGCCGATGGGCTGGCGGATGACTTCGTGCGCTCACTCTATTTCGACGCGCAGGGCTCCTTGTGGATTGGAACGCGGCGAGGCCTTTCACAACTGAAGGATGGGAAGTTCACGACTTACTCCGCGCTGGATGGTCTGGGCAGCGATCTGGTTGGATCGATCCTGCAATCGCGAGATGGAACCCTGTGGATCAGCACGCTGGGCGGCTTGACGCATTTGGACCACGGCCAATTCAAGAACTATGCGGAGCAGGACGGCCTTTCAAACCACACCGTCACGGCGCTGCACGAAGACGCGGATGGAACGCTCTGGATCGGGACCAATGGCGGAGGCATGAATCGCTGGCGGCAGGGCATCTTCAAGGCAATCGCGCTGAGAGATGCAGCACCGTCAGAAACGATCTATAGCATTCTAGAAGATAGCGGCGGCAATCTCTGGATGAGTTCGAACCAGGGAATTTTTCGCGCGAATCGCAACGACCTAAATCGCTACGTGGATGGCGCTGCGTCGACGGTGGCGGTCACCGCCTACGGTGTTGCGGATGGCATGAAAGTCAACGAGGCAAGCAGCGGCGGCCATCCCGCGGCATGGAGACTGAACAGCGGAGAGCTCTGGTTCGCCACGCTGAAAGGCGCGGCCACGGTCGATCCTGCGCACCTGGCGACGAATCGCATACCGCCGCTAATGAGCATTGAGCAGGTCAGTGTTGATGACAAACCAGTAATTGCAAGCGCCACGGTTACGATTAAACCAGGAGGTCGGCGATTCGCGTTTGAATATGCCGCACTTAGCTTCGCTGCTCCGCAAAAGGTACGTTTCAAATACAGACTCGATGGTTTCGATCACGCTTGGGTCGATGCGGGAGGGCTGCGCACGGCCTACTACACGAATCTTCCGCCCGGGCATTACATCTTTCAGGTTCTGGCCTCCAATAACGATGGAGTTTGGAGCGTCGCTCCGGCTTCGCTTGCATTTCGGCTGGAGCCGTATTTCTACCAGACGATCTGGTTTTACGTGCTGCTGATTTTGTCCGCGGCGCTCCTTTGGTATGGGTGGTACCGCTGGCGTGTGCAGCAGGTGGAGTCGAGATTCAATGCGGTGCTGGCCGAACGCAACCGCATCGCGCGCGAGATTCACGACACGCTCGCGCAGGGCTTTGTGGCAGTGTCAGTCCAATTGCAGATTGTCTCGCGTGTGCTCGAGAATTCAACGGACGCGGCGAAGAATCACCTGGCACAGGCGCAGGAGCTGGTACGCAGCGGACTTGAAGACGCGCGCAAAGCAATCTGGGAGCTTCGTTCGCAGAGCACAGAGAATCAGGATCTTGCCGCTCAGATCGTAAAGATGGTCGATCGCGTGACGACCGGGACTGAGATCAAGACTGAGGTCCGCGTGAATGGCACGTACCGTCCTCTGCCGGAACGGGTGGAGGACGAGCTGGTGCGAATTGCACAGGAAGCCGTCACCAATGCGGTGAGACATGCTGATCCAAACCGCGTGGAGATTCAATTGAGATTTACGGGTAAGGGCGTGGAGTTAAGCGTTGAGGATAACGGCCGGGGTTTTTCCGGAGAGCCTCCATCGACGCCAGATGGACATTTTGGAATGACGGGAATGAAGGAACGCGCGCAGCAAATTGGCGGCACACTGACGGTACGCAGCAAAAAAGACCAGGGCACGCGCGTGAGTGTTGAAGTAGCAATGGAAGAAAAGGAATGAGAGTGAAAGACTAATGATCGAACCAATTCGCATCCTGGTTGTCGATGACCATACTGTTGTGAGGCAAGGCCTTGTCGCGCTACTGAACACAGTTCCGGACCTGACGGTGATTGCCGAAGCCGCTGACGGGCAAGAGGCGATTGAGGTCCACCGCAAGCACCGGCCGGACGTGACGCTGATGGATCTGCGGCTGCCGAAGTTGGGTGGCGCGGATGCGATTGCGCTGATTCGTCAGGAATGCCCATCGGCGCGCATCATCGTGTTGACGACCTTCGACGGAGACGAGGATATCTTTCGAGCACTGCAGGCGGGAGCCAAGGGATATCTGTTGAAAGGCACCGATGCAGATGAGCTCACGTCGGCGATCCGTTCGGTTTATGCGGGTAAGTCGAGGATTCCGGCCTTCGTCGCCGAAAAATTAGCGGAACGCATGGGCGGCCCCGCTCTGACCACGCGCGAGCTTGAAGTGCTGAAGAGAATAGTGGCCGGACGCAGCAATAAAGAGATCGGAAGCGATCTGCACATCTCCGAGGCCACCGTAAAGACTCACATCAACAGCCTGCTGAGCAAGTTGGGCGTATCGGATCGCACCCAGGCAGCGACGTCGGCACTGCAACGCGGCATTGTTCATCTTGACTAATTTTGGAGCGTTTTTAAACGATGCGAAGATTCAGTGCAATAGGGATTTTGATTCTTACCTGCTCGCTCCTGTACGCCATCCAAGGAGCAAGAAGTGCGAGTTGGCGCGCCGCGACAGAAGACGAGCTGAAGAACCTGCTGCCGACGCGCGCACCCGTGCAACAGGAGCGTATCGAGACGGAGATGCGAACCGCTTCCGGCATTACGGATGGCCGTGGCAAGTTTATAGCCGGGGTGGTTCTAATCACCGCCGGGTATTCAGCCGATGGCAAATACTCTCACTACTTCGTGACGCAAGTCCCCTTGAAGATCGGCGACTTTCAGCTGGCTCCGGGCACCTATGTGATTGGCTGGGAGCATCTGGAAGACGGACTCAATGTGAAGTTCTATGAAGCCACTTCAGGCAAGCTGCTGGGCTCGGTAAAGGCAACATTGAATCCGTCTATCACTCGGGTAGAATCATTTCGCGTCTGGCCGCCTGGGGATCGTCCACTGATGCAAATCGGGCGATTCAGTTTCGGTTATCAAATCGGAGAATAGATTTCACGATGGCTGACCCGAAGCGGGAGAATACGAGGCAAACACAAAGGCAGCGCAAACTGCTCGCCGCCCTCGAAGGCAACTGGCAAGCGGAAATGAGCGGCTATTACACCTATCGCACTCTCTTCGAGCGCGATGACGATCCCATACGTAAAGAGACGCTGCGGCACATGGCTGAGGCTGAGGCACAACATGCCGCGCTGTGGGCCAGACGCATTCTTGAGCTGGGAGGCGAGCAGCCCAAATACCGCGGCAAAGTTACAGGGGATGCCGATAGTCTTGCAAACCGGCTGGGCGGCCAGCGAATGGCGTTGCGGCGCCTGGAGATTGACGAAAGCCGCGCCATCGCCCTCTATGGCCAGCAACTTAAAGAGCTGGACGATGAGGCCAGCCTCGCCGTTCTTCGGCAGGTGATCGAGGAAGAGCGCGACCATTATCGCGAGTTGAGCAGCCTGATCCGGCAGCGCTATCCGCGCAGGGCGCACGAACGAGAAGCATCGAAGCCGCAGGCTCTGCTGAACGAATTGCTGGCAAAGCGTAACGGCTCCGGCACCGGGAGACAGACGGCGGGCTGGATCGGCGACGCCATCTATGGGGTAAACGACGGCCTGGGCGCGATCTTCGGCATCGTCTCCGGCGTCTCTGGAGCGACGCAGGGCACCAGCAAATACGTGCTGCTGGCCGGCATTGCGGGCATGATCGCCAGCGCACTCTCGATGGGATCGGGCGCGTACCTAGCGGCAAAGAGCGAACGCGAGATATATGAGGCAGAGGTGGAGCGCGAGCGAGAAGCCATCGAAATGAACGGCCCTGAGGCGCGCGAGTTGCTGTCGCTCTACTACCAGGTGAAGGGGCTGCCGGAAGACGATGCAGACCATGTTGTCGAGCACATCGCGCAGGACAAGGAGCAGCTACTGAGGGCTCTGGCGTCCGAACGGCTAAAGTCCACCGAAGAAGCGCTTCGTAACCCCACGACTTCGGCGATTTCAGGCGCGCTGTCAACTGCAGTCGGCGCGTTTATTCCGATCATCCCCTTCTTCTTTCTCACCGGATATCCGGCGGTGATCGCTTCGGCGATCGTCTCGCTCGCGGCACACTTTGCCGTCGGCGCAGCCAAGTCGCTCATCACCGTCCGCTCGTGGTGGGCAAGCGGCACGGAGATGACTCTGGTGGGTGCGGTTGAAGGGGTCGTGACCTACGTGATCGGCATTGGTCTGGGACGGCTGGGGGCGTAGGCTATCAGCCATGAAAATGGCGACGGTCCCACGGGATGAGGCCGCCGCATTTTTTCCCTACGGCTGCGGCAGGACAAGCACTTCGACCCCGGAAGCCGCTTCACCGGAGTGGAACACCGTCTCCGTCGCCGGCTTGAAATCTGAAGGACTGGCATTGGGGATGTCTGTGAATGTCTGAGGGTTGCGATCGACCAACGGAAACCAAGAGCTCTCGACCTGCACCATGATGCGATGACCTTTTCGGAAGGTGTGATCGAGGTCCGGCATAGTGAAGTCTACTTCGGCCATCTTGCCCGGAGCGAAAGCCTCAGGTTTTTCCCAACTGTTGCGGAATTTGCCGCGCATCGGCTCACCGCGCAATAGCTGCTGGTAGCCGCCCATGCGCAGAGCCGGTGTATCGATCACGCGCTTGCCGATTGCGCTGACGGTATCCGGATCGGGATAGTCGTTCGGATAGACGTCGATCAGCTTGACGACGAAGTCAGAGTCGGTTCCGGTGGTCGCTACTTTGAGTTTCGGTGCGATGGGACCGGAAATGGTTACATTTTCGGTGAGCGGGTCGGTTTCATAGACCAGGACGTCGGGCCGGGTTGAGGCAAAGCGCTGGTCATCGACCATGTAGCGTTGTGGCACGGTGTCGGTTACATATCCGACAAAGGGCACGGGATGAACGGGATCGCTGACATATGAGTCGGAGCCCTCGCTTGCAGTCGGCGGGTCGAATGAGAGCTTTCCTCCTGTATGAAAGTACAGCTCGCGCGGTTTGGCCTGCGCCGGGGGCCAGGAATCGTACTTGCGCCACACATTTGTGCCTGTCTCGAATACATATGCTTCAGGCATGGGCGCACCTTTGTCCTTGAGGTAGTACTCGAAAAATGGGAACTGGATATTTTTGCGGAAATATTCTGCAGTCTTCGAATTGAACTTCACATCGCCTAGGTGGTCACCGTCATTGCGCGCCCAGCCGCCATGGACCCAGGGGCCTTCGACGATGGTATTGACCGTTCCGGGATTGTTCTTCTCAATCGCATAGTAGGTGCGCATCGGCCCCGATAGATCCTCTGCGTCGAACCATCCACCGACTGTAAGAACGGCGCAGTGAATGTTCTTCATATGCTGAGAGAGATCGCGAGCCTTCCAGTAATCGTCATAGGTAGTGTGGTACATCTGATCGTTGAAGAGCGGATTCGCGCCCTTGAGATAGAGCTTGTCGAGGTTCGACGTCGATCCAGCCTTGAGATAGAACTCGTAGGCGTTGGGCGTACCGAAGTCAAACGGGCCGGAGGGTTTTGGCTTCGTCGGATTCTCCTGCGGCTTGAAAAAAGTGTAGAAGCCGAAGTTGGCGTCAAGCATGAATGCTCCGCCGTGGTACCCGTCGTCGCCCATGAAGAGATTGGTCATAGGCGCCTGTGGCGAGGCAGCTTTGAGTGCGGGGTGCGAGTCGATGATGCTGGCCGAGGTGTAGAAGCCTGGATAAGAAATACCCCAGATGCCGACGCGTCCATTGTTGTTGGGCACATGCTTGAGCAGGTAGTCGATGGTGTCATAAGTATCGGAACTGTCGTCTACGTCTTTCGGCGAGGTCTTCACGTCAATGTGGGGACGCATCTCGACGAAGGTGCCCTCCGACATGTAGCGTCCGCGCACATCCTGATAGACGAAGATGTATCCGTCTTTTTCAAACTCATCGGACGGGCCGAGATGCTTGGGGTATTGGTCTTCGCCGTAAGGAGCGACGCTGTAAGGCGTGCGGTCCATCATGAACGGATAGCTCTGCGATGCATCCTTGGGCACATAGACAGCAGTGAAGAGATGGACACCGTCGCGCACAGGAATGCGGTACTCGTATTTCGTGTAATGTGCCTTGACGTAGTCTTCCTCGGGGGCGGAGGGTTTGTCTTGCGCGGCGGCAGAGAAAACAAGCCCAGCGACAAGTGGCAGGGCAGAGAGGCAACACAACGTATGTGACAATTTCATGCCTGAATCGGGCCTCGTAAGAATGAGAGATGGCAAGTGCAGTTTATCGAAAACTAAGGCTGCAAGTGCGCGTAGTAGTCCTGCAGGACGAAGAAGGCTTTCTTCTTCTCGCCCTTATCGGAGATGAGCCCCTTGCGATTGTAGCCATCCTGAATGCCGGGCAACAGGCGCGTGGGGGAGCGGAAATCCATCAGTACCCAGGGAGTGATGCCGCGTAGAAATGGCATATCGCGGAACATCACAAACTGCTGCTTGAAGATCTCTGCCTCGTACTCCTCGGTGAAGCGCTGATCGGCGGGGCCGTGCAGGCCGGCCTTCGCGCCTCCGCCAAACTCGCTGATGATGACTGGCTTGTTCATGGGGTCTTCCCATTTGTATGTGGGCGCGTCCTCGGGTTTGCCCGTATACCAGCCGATGTATTCGTTGTAGCCGAGCACGTCGAGGTCCGCCCCGAGCGGATCATCCAGAACCGCTGTCTTGCCGTGGAATGGCGTGAGCATTGCTGAAGTAATCAGGCGTGTCGGGTCCTCCTGTCGGGCCTGCGCAACGAGCTTACGGATAAACGCCGTACGTTCGTTGCTGATGGGAGTTTCGTTCGACATGGACCACAAGATTACGGAGGCCTTGTTGTGGTCGCGGCGGATCATCTCGTGAAGCTGTTGCCTGGCAACATCCAACGTATGCGGATTCGTCCAGTCGATGCTCCAATAGACAGGAATCTCAGACCACACGAGGATGCCCATTTTGTCAGCGAGGCGCGTCATGCGCTCATCGTGCGGATAGTGCGCAAGCCGGATGAAATTGCAATGCAGTTCCTTCGCCCAGCTCAGCAGTGTCTTCGCGTCCTCATCGGACCAGGCACGTCCGGAGCGATAGGGCGCCTCGGCGTGAGCGTTGATGCCACGTAGAAAGATCGACTTGCCGTTGAGCAGAATCTGGTCGCCCTGTACTTCGACAGTGCGGAAGCCGAGGTCGTCAGTGAGATGATCCTCTCCTGAAGTGAACTCGACCTTGTAGAGACGTGGATGCTCCGGCGACCACAGTTCGAGGCCGCTCGGACGAACTGAGAATCTTGCCGTACCGTCCACGCCTACAACCGCGCTCTGGTCGATATGGAGATCTGGAATGCTGAGCTTGACCAGCATTTCAGGGCTCGACTGCACGACATGGACGTAGCCTTCGATTTCACCACCATGGGTGAGGTGAAGGGATTCGTCATCGATAAATGTTTCGGGTACTTCAACCAGGGCCACGTCGCGGGTAAGACCACCATAGTTCCACCAGTCGCTCTTGACGGTCGGGACATGGTCCAGAGCACGCTCGTTGTCGGCGGCTATGACGACAAAGTTTCCGCCGTCCTGTGCGGCTGACGTGATTTCACAATCGAATGGCGTAAAACCGCCTTCGTGATCGCACACATGCACATCGTTCACGAAGACGTGAGCTGCATAGTTGGCGGCGCCGATATGCAGAAAGACATGTGTGTGCGGTTTGGGGTGATAGTCGAAATCACGTTGATACCAGAGCAATCCCTCGTAGTAGAAGAGGCTTTCCTTTTGCGAATTCCAGTCGCCGGGAATCTGGATTACAGGCGATTGTGCAAAGTCGTATTCGAGCAGCGGACCGCCGGCCACATAGTGCCGATTCTTGGCATACCCGCGCGGGCTGGGCACGTCGCTGTTCGAGGTATTCGATCCCCATCCGCCGTGATACGGATCGACGATATAGTGCCAGGGACCGTTCAGACTCGTGGCCGGGCGATGGTCGATGTCGACCAGCAGAGAAGGCTGTTGCGCGGAAACAAGCAGAGCGCAAAAGAACAACACAATAAGAATGATCCTACGACGCATGTTGAATATGCTAACGCGCAATTACTTTTTCTCCGATGCCATCGCCGCGCGAAAGCGATTGGCACGCTCGAACTCGTCACGCAGTTCCGGCGACTTGAGGTTTTCGCGCAGGTGCGCGAGGCGCTGCTCCAGCGCCAACAGAGAGGTGGCGACAGCGTCGGTGTTGGTGTAAGCGACGTCGCGCCACATCGAAAATGGACTCGCTCCCAGGCGCGTCATCTCACGCAAAGCGCGCCCGCCAATGGGAAGGATTTCGCCTTTTGCAGGGAATTCATCCTCAAGCAGTGCGCTCAGCGCAGTCGAGAGGTACTGGGGAAGATGGCTGACCCAGGCGCAGAGAACATCGTGCCGATCGGGCTCGAGATCGAGAACCCGGGAGCCGAATTTCTCCGGCCACGCGCGCCATTCGTTGGCAATCGCTCGCGATGCCCGATCCATGGAGTGCGAATCATACGTTTCAGTGAAGAGCCATGCGGCGCCGCTGAAGAGATCACCGTCGGCGTTTCCTGCCCCGCCGACTTCCTTTCCAGCCATCGGGTGTCCGGGGAGAAAGCCTGCGGTGTGGACGAGATTGTAGCTGCCTCGGGCACGCTCAACCAGCGCGCCCTTCACGCTGCCGACATCGGTGACCAACTGACCCGACTGAAGAACAGGCGCAAGGCGATCGAGCCACTCCAGAATTGTGAAGACGGGACCGCTGAGCAGAATGAGCTGGCTTTCGCGAGCGGTCTTGAGCGGGTCATGGGTGATGGAATGAATCGCGCCACTTGTTTTAGCAGTGGCGAGTTCTGCGGGGTCGGGGTCCCATCCGGTGATATTGCCGCTGTAGCCATGCGAGCGGAGCGCCAGCCCGATAGAGGCTCCGATTAGCCCCGTACCGAGGATGGTGATGCGTCCGATAGGCATGCTTAGACAGTAATGCCCACAGGCGCAGCAATGCTACGACCGACCGCCGGAGCGATAATACGCAGCTCGTCCATTAGCTTTGCAAACTGGTCCGGAAAGAGCGACTGCGCTCCGTCTGAAATAGCCTTGTCAGGGTTCGGATGGACCTCGACCAGCAGTCCGTCGCCACCCGCAGCGACCGTGGCGCGCGCCATCTGCGGAACCATGTCACGGCGGCCTGTACCATGCGAGGGATCGCCAACCATCGGGAGATGCGACAGCTTCTTCACAACCGGAATCGCGGAGATATCCATGGTGTTGCGCGTATAGGTCTCAAAGGTGCGGATGCCTCGCTCGCAAAGGATGACATCATAGTTGCCGCCGGAAAGAATATACTCCGCCGACAGCAGCAGCTCTTCAAGTGTTGCGGCGATACCGCGCTTGAGCAACACGGGCTTGCGCACCAGGCCGAGTTCGCGCAGCAGGTTGAAGTTTTGCATGTTGCGCGCGCCCACCTGGAAACAATCGATGTAGGGGAGCATGAGCTCGATCTGCGAAATCTCCATGACTTCGCTGATGATGAGCAGGCCGGTCGAATCGCCAACTTCGCGCAGCAGCTTCAGGCCGGCAAGTCCCATACCCTGGAAGGAATACGGTGAACTGCGCGGCTTGAAAGCGCCGCCGCGAAGAAACTTTGCGCCAGCGCCCTTCACCTGCGCGGCAATAGTGAAGATCTGCTCGCGGCTTTCGATTGAGCACGGCCCGGCCATGACGATGACTTCGTCTCCGCCTACCGCCACCCCATTTGGAAAGCGGACGATGGTGCCCTCGGGCCGGAAGCCGCGCCCGGCCAATTTGTAGGGCGAAGAAATGCGGACGACTTCCGCTACACCCGCGAGCAGTTCAAAATCTTTGTGATCGAACTGCCCGGGTGTTCCGACTCCAGCGAGGATGGTCTGGAGGGCTCCGGTGGTGCGGTGCACGTTGAATCCAACTTCGACCATCCGCTCGACGACGCTTTGGATCTGCTCGTCGGTGGCCTTTTCCTGCATTGCAACGATCATGATTCTTTTTCCTGTCCTGCGCGACTCATTCGCGCGTTGTCACTCTCCACTGTCAGTGGTGGTCGGACTACTCTTGGAAGCCAGCTCCTGCCGCTGGAGGGCCCGCATTACGTCGATGATGCGTTCGTAAACGTGCGTGAGCTCAATATCGGGGAGTGGTCCGCGGTTGGCGGCGCGTACATTTTCAAAGATCACGCGCTCACGATTCGGTTCGTATATCGGAAGGGCGGTATTGCGCTTCAGCCTGCCGATCGCTTGCGCTGCTTCAGCGCGCTCGCTCAATAGGGAGACGATCTGCCGGTCAAGCTCGTCGATTTTTCTCCGCCAATCTTCGATGTCCATGCCTTCCCCTTATGCGACGCGTTTGAAGCGCGTCTGCGGTTTGAGTGCCCTGTATGCAAACTATGAAATTAACGGATCTGCAGAACGGGCGCCCGCAGATCCCCCGTAAATCGCAGGCCGCGAATAAATCGCGCGATGGAGCCGGGCGCCGCTTGGGGCGTCGAATCTTCAATGATTCTGACCAGCGCGCTGCCGATCACTGCGGCATCCGCGAATTCACAGACCGCAACGAAGTGCTCTGCGTTGGAGATGCCAAATCCCACAGCGATGGGCAGATGCGTATAGCGGCGCAGGCGCGAGACAAGTTTTTCAGCATCCTCCGCCAACGCCTGCTGGGTGCCAGTGATGCCGGTGCGAGAAATGGCATAGACAAATCCCCGCGAAGACGCCGCGATATGCTCCAGGCGTTCATCGGGACTGGTGGGTGCAGCAAGAAAGATAGGCGAGAGATGATGTCGCTCAAGATGCGTGAGGTACTCGCCGGCTTCTTCGACGATCAGATCGGTGACCAACACACCGTCGACGCCCGCCTCTTCGGCAGCGGCACAGAAACGCTCCAGACCGAAACGCAGGATTGGATTGAAATAGGAAAAAATGACCAAGCCTGCCTGGGGACGGGCGCTGTGCAATTCAGCCGCGACGGCCAGAACATCGCTTAGGGTAGTGCCACGCTTCAGAGCGCGTTCGCTGGCTCGCTGGATAACCGGGCCATCGGCAAGCGGATCACTGAAGGGCACACCCAGCTCGATCACGTCCGCGCCGGCGTCAATGGCGGCGAGTGCAATGTCACGCGTAGTGGGCAGGTCGGGGTCGCCAACGGTAAGGTAGGCCACCAGCCCGGGTCTGGATTCCGGTTTGGGGGCAAAACGAATCGGCATCGAAACTACTTACGCTCCCTTAACGCTCAGTTCGCGGGCAAGAATCCCTATATCCTTATCGCCGCGTCCGGAGAGGTTGACCATTAGTATGTCATGCCACGCCATGGCGGGCGCAAGCCGGATGCACTCAGCAACAGCGTGTGCGCTTTCAAGCGCGGGCAGAATACCTTCGCTGCGGGCGAGCCTGACGGTAGCTTCGAGTGCCGCCCCATCCGTCGCACTGACGTATTCGGCGCGACCGGAGTCGTGCAGCGCTGCGTGTTCCGGGCCAACAGAAGCATAGTCGAGGCCGGCCGAGACGGAGTGCGTGAGGGACACTTGACCGTTGTCGTCCTGGAGCAGATAGGAATATGTGCCCTGCAGCACGCCCGGTGATCCTCCGTGGAAGCGGGCAGCATGCTCACCGAGCCTTTCTCCACGGCCGCCAGCTTCCACTCCGATGAGACGAACCCGCGTATCGGGGATGAATTCGTAAAAGGCTCCGATGGCATTCGACCCGCCGCCAACGCAGGCGATGATCGCCGTGGGCAAACGGCCTTCCTTTTCCTGAATCTGCTGCCGCGCCTCTTTGCCAATGACACGATGGAAATCACGCACCATCGTTGGGTAAGGGTGCGCGCCAAGCACGCTGCCCAGCAGATAATGCGTAGTGCGCACATTGGTGACCCAGTCGCGCATGGCCTCGTTGATTGCGTCCTTGAGCGTGCGTGATCCGGAACTGACACCTCGCACCTCGGCACCAAGCAGGCGCATCCGGTAGACGTTCAGCTCCTGGCGGTGCATGTCTTCTTCGCCCATGTAAACGACGCACTCCATGCCGAGAAGCGCACAGACTGTAGCCGTGGCTACCCCATGCTGGCCCGCCCCCGTTTCGGCGATGATGCGACGTTTGCCCATGCGCTCGGCGAGCAAACCCTGACCGATGCAGTTGTTGATCTTGTGCGCGCCGGTATGAAGGAGGTCTTCGCGCTTGAGATAAATTTTCGCTCCTCTCAGTTCTTCCGTAAGACGCGCGGCGAAATAGAGCGGCGTAGGACGGCCCGCATAATCGCGCAGGAGAGAATCAAGACGCGCGTGGAAGGTAGGGTCCGCCTGAGCCTCAGCATAGGCATGTTCCAGTTCGTCGAGGGCGGCGACGAGGGTTTCCGGTACATAGCGTCCACCGTAGGCGCCAAAGCGGCCGGGAATGGTATTTGTTTTTGGTGGATCGATCACGGTGCTCACGGTTTCTATCTTCTTAAACTTCGACCGCAGTTTCCAGCTTTGCCTTGTGCGCTGCGATTCGCGCGTTAAAAACGAATGCTCTGATTTTTTCGGGATCTTTCTTTCCCGGCGAGGTTTCGACTCCGGTTGCGACGTCTACCCCCCACGGACGCAGCGTATCGATAGCCTCGCCGACGTTCTCGGGATTCAAGCCTCCGGCTGCGACCATGCGCAGATGCCATGTAGAGCCGCGAAAACTGCTCTTGGCGGCCTGCCAATCGAAACGCCGCCCCGTGCCTCCCAGCAGCGTCGCGGTTCGCGAGTCGACAAGCACCGCATCGACAGCAGCGTCAGACTGAGCCTCGTGTAGCTGCGTCTCTAGATCTCCGCCAAAATGAATCACGTTGAAGATACCGAGCCGTTCGCGTCCGGAAGCCGCCGAAAACCGCCCACGCAGTTTTCGAGGCAGCGCGGGATCGTTCGACGCGTGCAGCTGAACACCAGTGAGTCCGCACTCTTCAATCGCTGCGACAATCTCGTCGAAGCTGGCATCGACAAAGACGCCATATTTCTCGAGGCTCGAGGGCAAATGCGGCGTGATGGCGCGAACCTGCGCCCGAGTAACCCGGCGCACACCTTCAGCAAACACAAATCCCACCGCGTCGGCTCCGGCGGCAGCGGCCATCCGGGCGTCATCAAGGTTCGTGTTGGCGCAGATTTTCACCCATATGGCGCTAGACTCGCTCCACCGCAGGCGCGAGCATCGTTTGCAGGGCCGCACCGGGATCGGAATTACGCATCAGCGACTCGCCAATAAG
>Ga0206959_10216_pt1 | contig 15481 bp, 12 predicted proteins | sample Alteio_BWOrgHeat_31_FD_152971 | JGI IMG/M metagenome (GOLD analysis project Ga0206959, IMG submission 152971) | Enriched cells from forest soil in Barre Woods Harvard Forest LTER site, Petersham, Massachusetts, United States -... | ecosystem: Environmental > Terrestrial > Soil > Temperate forest >...
AGAAAGCTGAGAAATACCGTGACCGGCAGCACCAGGTAGAACAACAGGCGCAACAGCCACCGCACGCGCACCACCCACAGCCCGCGGGTTCGCGTAAAGAAAATAAAGGGCAGCAAGCGGTTGAAGAGCACAATCACCAGCACTACACCCAGCACCGCTTGCGCAATTTCAGCAATCGTCGGCCGATCCGCAATCGAGGTGCGATCGAACAGCAGCATGCCGAAGATCAGCGTCAGGCAGGCCAGCGACAGCTGCGACAGCACCGCCGCCGAAAGCATCAGGTACTCGCGGTTCAGCCCCAGCTTCGGCTCCACGCGCTGTTCCCACGCGTCGATATTTTCCTGGAACTCACGGGAGAGAAACTTCCCCATTTCGGAATAGAGCCGGTCCACATACGACCCTAGCGTAAGCACGACCAGATTACCGGCATCGCATTTGCGCATGACCTGCTGCGAGTGAGTGATGAGGCGGCGCGCACGCGCAAGGTATCAAGTATTCAGCGGTCTGCCGTGTTTGTGCCGGAGACAAAGAAAGTAAACGAGCTGCTGCGTGAAATGCAGCGGGAAAAGCAGCATATGCGCATCGTGATTGATGAGTATGGCGGTGTCGCCGGACTGGTCACGATCGAGGACCTGCTGGAGGAAATTGTAGGCTCCATTGCCGATGAGCACGAAGAAGATGAACTGGAATCGCCGAGGCGCGACACGGACGGATCGTGGTTTGTGCCGGGAAGTCTGGAGGTTGCCCGCCTTGAGGATTTATTCGGCGACCAGTGGGAGATGCCGGAGGGATATGAAGCAACGACGGTCGCCGGACTGGTGAGTGAAGTTGCCGGGCGGATTCCGCTCTCCGGCGAAGTGGTAGAAGAAGACGGCCTGCGCTTTGAAGTGCTGGCGTCGACCGACCGGCGCATCGAGCGAGTGCGAGTCTCGCGCAGGCTTGATGGAAGCCTTACGAAGTAGATGCTCGCGAGCGGATGGCCGCGGCGATGGAGAGCAGGGTGATCAGTGCGATGATGGTCTGCGAGATGACGCAGTAGAGGCACCAGATCTGCAAAATGCGCGCTTCAATGCTGGTGAGATAGAGAGCGAAGGCCAACCCTGCGACGGACGCCGCCAGGAGCAGACGATAGCGCCGGGCAAGCGCTAGAATCGCGATGATGGCGTAGCCAGCCATGCCGATGGCAGCCACGGGAACTCCATGCATGACGGAATAGCGGCTATGGTTGACGATGCCGCAGTCCCAGTGCGCGTTGATATCGCAGGGGGGAGCATCCATAGAGTAGTGGATGCGCAGTGCGAGCGTCGAAGCGACGATTCCGGCGATGGCAAGCAAAGCGATAACGTAACGCATAGAGTTGTCCCTAGTCTAATGGCTATAGGGGCCATATTGCGGCCGCGCGATAGAATTTAAAGAGAGGCATGATGTCACGAACTTTTCTTTCACTCGCTTTTGTTTCGCTCGTTGGAGCCGCCGGACTATCGCTGGCTTCCGTATCCCAAGGACAAACTGCCAGCCAAAACGTGTTGAAGCCGCCACCGGGAGCGAAGGTGGCACTGGTCGAATTTGCCGATCTCGAGTGTCCGAGCTGCGCGCATGAGAATCCTCTGCTGAAGGATGCGGTGGCGAAATACCACATTCCGTGGGCACGGCACGACTTTCCCATTCAATATCACCACTGGAGCTCACAGGCGGCGGTGAATGCTCGGTGGTTCGACACGAAGTCGCAGAAGCTTGGGGACGACTATCGCGACGCGGTGTTCGCCAACCAGATGAGCATTGAAACTCCGGATGACTTGCGAACGTTTACCGACAAATTTGCGAAGGAGCACGGCATTGCGATGCCATTTGTTGTTGATCCGCAGGGCAAGCTGGCGGACGCGGTGAAAGCCGACTATGAGCTTGGCACGCGGCTGGGGGTCCATCAGACGCCGACAGTCTGGATTGTGACCGATAAGCATGGTGTGACGAATGCGACGCAAGTGTCGGACTTCAGCAAACTGTATTCAATGCTGGATGAGGCAGTGGCTGAGACAAGCGGCGCGAAGCAGGCGAGGAAGTAAGTGCTGCGATCAGGGTTTGTATCGATACTCGGGCGGCCGAATTCCGGCAAGTCCACGCTGCTGAATGCGCTGGTGGGCGAGAAGGTGGCCATCGTAACAAGCAAGCCGCAGACCACGCGCACGCGGATTCATGGCGTGGTCGAGGTCGGCGCACGGAAAGGCAAGCATCCGGCTGCGCAGATCGTGTTCGTCGACACGCCAGGTGTGCACAAGCCGGGATCATGGCTGGACAGGCGCATGATGCAGGAAGTACACGACGCATTGGAAAGCCGCGACGTTGTATTGCTGATGGTGGATGCGACACGGCATTTAGATTTGCCACAGTTGGAGTTACATAAAGAAGACTCGGCCGGGAAGCAAAAAAAGAAGCCGGGCGGCAGCGAAGATGCTTTTGTTTTCGAGCTGATCGGCAAGCTCGACTGCCCCGTGTTTCTCGTGATCAACAAGATCGATCTGGTTACAAGAGAAACGCTGGCGCCCTTGATTGCGCAGTTGAGCGCGCTGCATCCCTTCGCTGAAGTATTTCCTATTTCGGCGCGAAAGGGAGATGGACTGGAACGGCTGACGGCTAAGCTCGTGGAATATTTGCCGGAAGGGCAGCGGTATTTTCCGAAAGACCAGTATACGGACCAACCAGAGCGCTTTCTGGTTGCGGAGTTGATTCGCGAGCGCATTCTGCAGGAGACAGGCGAAGAGGTTCCCTATGCGTCTGCTGTGGCGATTGAGCGGTTTGAAGAGCCACAGCCACATGAGAAGAGTCCATTAACACGGATTGCGGCAGCGATCTATTGCGAGCGCGATGGGCAAAAGGCCATTTTGATTGGCAAGGGCGGCAGCAAGTTGAAGAGCATCGGCACAAATGCTCGTAAGGAGATTGAGTCGCTATTGGGAACGCGCGTTTTTCTTGAGCTGCATGTGATTGTGGAAGAGAACTGGCGCGAGCGACGCGGGTTTGTGGAGTCACTGGACTGGCGCAAGCAGCTCGAGGGGCTGGGGAAGCCCGAAGACGAGAAGTAATCCTGCTATTCGCGCACGCTGATGCCGAGCGTGCGCATTTTCCTGTACAAGTGGCTGCGTTCGAGGCCGAGCGATTCCGCTGCCCGGCTTATGTTGCCGTGGCATTCATCGATTTTCTTCAGGATGTAGTCGCGTTCGTAGGCTTCCCGCGCCTGGTGCAGCGTGCTGAAGTCCTCGCCGTGTTTGCTGGTGCCGCGATGCACAAGCATCGGCAGATGCTTGCGTTCGATGCGGGGCGCCTGCGGATTGAGGATGAGAATGCGCTCGATGAGGTTCTTCAACTCACGCACATTGCCGGGCCAGTGGTATTGCTTGAGCAACTCGATGGCGTCTTCCGTGATTTCGACGCGCGGGCGGCCATACTCGCGTCCGAAGATGCGAAGGAAATCGCGCGAGAGCAGCGCGATATCTTCTTTGCGGTCGCGCAGAGGTGGAACGTAGAAAGGAATGACGTTCAGCCGGTAGAAAAGGTCTTCACGGAAATTTCCCTTGGCAATTTCTTCTTCAAGGTTTTTGTTGGTGGCGGCGATGACGCGCACGTCCACGCTCATGGCATGGGCTGCGCCCACCGGGGTAAAGCGTTGCTCGTCGAGCGCACGCAGCACCTTTGCCTGCGTCTTAAGGCTCATGTCGCCCACTTCGTCGAGAAAGAGAGTGCCACAGTCAGCGCGCTCGAAGGTGCCGCGCTTTTCCGCAGGGCCTCCGGGAACTGCGCTGTTGCGATACCCGAAGAGCTCGCTCTCGATATAGTCCTCGGGGATAGCGGCGCAGTTCAGCTCGACGAAGACACGCTGACATCGCTGGCTCTCCGCGTGGATGGCGCGCGCGATCAGTTCTTTGCCACTGCCTGATTCTCCGAAGATGAGCACACGCCCATTCGTCGGCGCCATGAGCTTGATCTGCTGGCGGAGTGCCTTTGCCGGAACGCTTTCTCCGGTAATGGGCGTGTGAAAAGCGAGCTGGCGCTGCAACTCCTGATTCTCATCGCGCAGACGCTTGGCTTCGATTGCGTTTTTGACGAGGATGAGCGTGCGTTCGAGCGAGAGGGGTTTCTCGAGAAAGTCGAAGGCCCCGAGCTTGGTAGCGCGAACAGCTGTTTCAATGGTGCCGTGGCCGGAGATGATGATGACTTCGGGTTTGTTCTCAGTTTCCAAGGAGCGGATTTCGTTCAAAACATCGAGGCCATCGCGATCCGGAAGCCAAATGTCGAGCAGCATGACGTCGTAGCTTACGTCGCGCAACAGCACAAGGGCTTCGGCTGCTGTTCCCGTGCTAGCAACGGCGTATTCTTCTTCGCGCAGAATTTCCTCGAGAAGCTTGCGAATGTCAGCTTCGTCATCCACGATCAGAATATGGTTCATCGAGCGGCCTTGTCTGCTGTAGATGGGACTGCTTCGCTACTGCCGTTCGCGTGTCCGTTGGCAGAGGTGGCGAGCGGCAGTTCGATGATAAACCGGGCACCGGTTGGATAGTTCTGCTCAGTGCGAATGGCTCCCTGGTGGTCTTGAATAATTTTGGCGGCGATGGAAAGTCCGAGGCCGGTACCGCGCTGTTTCGTAGAAAAATACGGAAGAAAGAGACGCTCGCGTGTTTCGTCCGTAAGTCCGGGACCCGTATCGGAAATGGTGATCTCGGCCATCTCGTGATGATCGGTCAACCCTGTTTCGATGATCAATGAACGCAGGGGGCCCTGCTGCATGGCTTCCGCCGCGTTATCGATGAGATTTGCCAGAGCGCGCTTGAGCGCTTCGGCATCTGCCATAACGGGAGGAAGCTCGCCTGAGAGATGAACTTCCACCCGCATATCATCGAGGCGGTCCTCAAAGAGGCGTAAAGCATTTTCGACAATGACATTGAGGTCAGAGGGTTTAGGCTGGGCGGTGGGAAATTCCGCGAGCACTGCGAACTGATCGACAAGCCTGCGCATGGTTTCTACCGAGCCGAGGATAACGTCGCTGCAGGAGCGGATCACTGCCGGAGATTCCGGGGTATTGCGATCGACATGCCGCTTGATACGCTCGGCCGAGAGAGCGATGGGTGTGAGTGGATTCTTAATTTCGTGTGCGACACGCTGTGCGACTTCCTTCCATGCGAGTTGGCGCTGCGCCTGCAGAAACTGGGTTACATCCTCAAGCACAAGGATGGAGCCGCGACGATTTTGACCGAGGTGCAGCATGGCCATGGTAGCGGAAAGATTCAATTTGCCCTTGGGATTACGCATCTCGATTTCTGTAGCGGCAACCCCCATACGCCGAGCGCGGCGGCCCAGCAGGGTAAGCTCCTCGGCGATGTCGCGGGGAAGAAGTTCAGTGAGTGACAGGCCTTTGAGCGATTGCGGCGCGCCGGGCGGCAGCAGATCGGTGAAGGCCTGATTTGCCTGCGTGATTTGCAGCGTCGCATCAAGGGTGACGACGCCCCCGGGTATCGTTTCAAGGATGGTTTCCAGTTCGCGTCGGCGTTCTTCGAGAGCCGAATTGGCTTCAAAAAGCTGCGCCGTCGATTGCTCGGCGATCATGCGGCTCTGTTCCAGATCGGCCGCCATGTGATTGAAGGCCTGCAGGAGCTCGCCCAACTCTTCTGTCGCGGATACCGTGACACGTTGTCCATAGTGGCCGGCAGCGATCTCATCCATGGCATTGGCGAGGCTTTCTAAAGGCCGGGTGATCTGTTTTGAAAAGAACCAGGCGAGCCAGCTGCTGGCGAAGAAGGTGAGCGCGGTGAGCAGGAGCAACAATAACAAGTAGGTGCTACGGATGCTGCGGCGTTCGCGGTAGACGGCCCAGTATTGTTCGGTGCTCGACCGGATCTCCGAGACGGTTGCATTCAGACCGGAGGGGAGCGGCAGACCGATGACGATGACCCCTCCACCCGATGTGCTTGCCATGCCGAGCGCGAAATCGGTATCACCGAGCGAGAGCACAGGCTCGTCCGTTCGCTGCGCAGCTTTGCGAATGACTGTAGTCAGTGGATCAGTAGTCTTTGTTGGCGTTGCGTTGTTGGCCATCCAGGCACGTACTCTGATGGGATCCGAAACGGACGGCAACCGATATTGGACCAGAGGTGTATCGTCGCGATAGAAGATTGCGAAGCCGCCCTGCAGCGTAATGCGGTGTGCGCGAATTTCATCGAGCAGCGCATCCTGATTGCCTGTCCGGTAATTCAGCGCAACGGCCTCGGAACGAGCGATAGACTCTGCTTCTGCGCGCGCGTTCTGTGCGACGTACTGAGACAGCTCAAACGCAATGCGGGCTGAATCCTCGCGGAGGTTCGAGACTGGTTGAGAAAACCAGCGGTCAATAGACCGGTTCATCAGTCCGAAGCTGAAAAAAAACATGAAAGCTGCGGGCGCAAACGAGAGAAGCAGCGCACCGATCAACATCCGCGAGCGCAGGCGCGATCCCAGGATGCGGCTGCGACGATCTGCGTAGATTTTGAGAATATTGCGCGACAGAAGCACCAGAAGGAGCAGGAAGAGCAGAAAGACGACGACGGAAAGAGTCGTGAAAAGAAAGACGGCCGCAACGCTGTGAGGGTAAAGAAAATTTAACCTAAAAGCGTTGAGCGAGGCCAGCACGAAGAGTAATACAAGCACGACTACGCCGAGTGCAGCGATCGTTGCCCGCTTGTGCTTCATTGGTGGCACGAAAGCTCCCATCCGATCCCAAGATTATAGGCGGTTTGCCGATTCTCTCCTTAAATACGGAACGGTGCGGCGAAGGGTTGCGCAACCGCAGGAGTTTTTTACGGCATCTAAATAGTCGCTATGAATCATACTCGCTTCCGCTTATTCGTATTACCCGTTGTGCTCGCTGCTGCCCTATTCGCCGGGGGATGCAATAAGAAGTCCGATACGGCAGCCAACACAGCGCAGCCGGCTCCGGATCAAAGTGCGCAGACAGATCAAAGTGTGCCGCCTGCGCCTCCGGACTCTTCCGCACAGAGTGCAGCGCCTGCACCGGCACCTGCTCCTTCTGCAGCACCTGCGCCCTCTCCAACTACTGCTGTTGCGCCTGCGACCGAGGCAGCAGCGCCACCGACACAGGCTCCGCCGCAGCCGCTCGCGATTCCTGCTGGAACGCGCATCCGGGTAGCGCTGGGGCAGGATCTCGGATCCAAATTGAGTCAACCGGGGCAAAGCTTTAGCGCTACCGTTACCGATCCTATTGTTGTGGATGGCGTGACGGTGGTTCGCGCGGGGGCTCCCGCATCAGGCACGGTCATCGATGCGAAAGCACTTGGACGCTTCAAGGGCGGAGCTGAGCTTGCAATTCGTCTGGACAGTATTCGTGCCGAGGGCAGCACTTATCCGGTCGCGACGAGTACAGTTGAGCGCGCTGAGAAGGGTAAAGGCAAGCGCACGGCTGGATTTATCGGTGGTGGCGGCGGTATAGGCGCACTGATTGGCGGACTGGCAGGCGGCGGCAAGGGTGCGCTGATTGGCGCGCTCGCCGGCGCCGGAGCAGGGACGGCGGGGACGGCGTTTACCGGCAACAAGGAGATTGTGATTCCGGCAGAGACGGTGCTGACGTTTCGCCTGGAGCAGCCTGTAGCCCTGAGGAGATAGTTTTGTCGTCAACACACGAAAGGCGTGGTTTCTCGCCACGCTTTTCTTATGGGGCGATTAAGCGAGTAATTCCCGCACGGGCTTCCAGCTCTTTTTCTGCGATTTGGCCACCGGCTCGCAGGTGAGGATGCCTTCATAGGTGTTGACGCCATCGCGGATGCCATCGTCTTCAAGGATTGCTGTCTTCGCACCGCGCTGGGCTAGGCGCAATACATAAGGGAAGGTTGCGTTGGTGAGCGCGAGCGTCGATGTGTTGGGCACGGCCGCAGGCATATTGGTGACGCAGTAGTGGACCACTCCGTTGACCTGGTAAGCAGGATCGCTGTGCGTCGTCGGACGGGCCGTTTCAATGCAGCCGCCCTGGTCGATGGCGACGTCCACGATGACCGCACCCTTCTTCATCTTTGCGACCATCTCTTTGGTGACGATTTTGGGAGCGGCTGCACCGGGAATGAGCACGCCGCCGATGACGAGGTCTGCTTCCTGCACGGCGCGCGTCACGTTATAGGAGTTCGATGCGAGCGTGAAGAGCTTGCCGTTGAAGATGTCGTCGAGCTCGCGGAGGCGATTCAGATTCAGATCGACGATTGTAACCTTTGCGCCCATACCCACGGCAATCTTGGCTGCGTTCGTGCCGACGATACCGCCGCCGATGATGCAGACATTCGCTGGAGGCACGCCGGGCACGCCGCCGAGAAGCAGACCGCGTCCGCCTTTTTCTTTTTCAAGATAGGAGGCGCCGACTTGCACGGACATGCGGCCTGCGACTTCGGACATGGGAGTCAGAAGCGGCAGCGTGCCTGCCTTATCGCGAATGGTTTCGTAGGCGATGCCGGCGACTTTTTTCGTGAGGAGTTGTTCGGTGAGATCGGGAATGGGGGCGAGATGCAGATAGGTGAAGAGCACGAGTCCTTCGCGGAAGAAGGCGTATTCTTTTTCAACCGGCTCTTTCACCTTCACAACCATGTTGGCGTTGCCCCAGACATTGTGGGCCGAGCCGACGATCTCCGCGTCCGCGGATTGATATTCCTCATCGGTGAAGGCAGAGAGGTCGCCCGCGTGGGTCTCGACTAAAACTTTGTGTCCGGCTTCAGTCAGCGATTTCACGCCTGCGGGCGTAATGCCCACGCGGCTCTCGTGATCCTTTACTTCCTTGGGTACTCCAATAATCATGCATCGCCTCGGAGATTGGCATGTGCCTGCAGCCAGCCTCGCTCTCAAGTATGTCAAACAGATAAGGATACAGCACGGCGAGTGACCTGAGGCTGATGGCGCGGAAGAGAAAATTCACGATAGCTGCGGCGAACTTTTGTAGAGTAGATGTAGCGAATGGACTCGTCCCCCCGTATCCCGTTCACGAGCACAAGCGCGTCTGTGCTTCTTGATCTTGCACGCGTAATTGCGGCGTTGCTCGTTTGTCTTGAGCATTGGCGCAATCTGCTTTACGTCGATTATCGCCAGATCAGTGAGCATCGTGCGCTGTTTGCGGTGCCTTATGTGATGACGGACGCCGGTCATCAGGCGGTCGTTATCTTCTTTGTATTGAGTGGGTATCTGATCAGCGGCAGCATCTTCCGGATGGTGCAGCGCGACGGCTGGAGTTGGAAGCTATACCTGACTCACCGCATGGTGCGGCTCTGGATCGTGCTGATTCCCGCGCTCATACTCGGTGCTTTGCTTGATTTTTCCGGCCTGTATCTGCATCTGGCTCCCGCTTTGTATGCGGGCCAGACGGGGACGCACATGCTGGGGGATGTAGCCAGGTCGCTGCATCTGCCGATCTTTGTGGGGAACCTGTTTTTTCTGCAGACGATTCTCGTGCCGACGTTCGGCAGTAATGGCCCGATGTGGAGTCTGGCCAACGAATTCTGGTATTACATCTTATTCCCGTGCGCCTTTCTGGCACTTCGCAGAGGAACGAGCGTTGGTGCGCGAATCCTGAATGCGCTTGTTTTTCTGCTATGCACCTGGCTTGTTGGCCCGGGCATCCTGCTGTTGTTTCCGCTATGGTTGATGGGAACACTGCTGGCCGTCGTTCCTGCGCCGCGTGTGGGTGCCTGGGCGCGCGTGGTTGCGGTGATTCTTTATTGCCCGTTCCTGCTTTTTCTGGTGAAAACGACGCTTGTGCGGGGGGTGCTTTCCGACTACGCGCTTGGCGTGGCTACATTCATCCTGATCTGGTTACTGCTGGGGGCAAAGAGCGTGGCTCCCGTGAATGCCTGGACGCGTGTGACGCGAACAGGCGCGCGATTTTCCTACACGCTGTATCTCGTGCATGTTCCGTTTCTGGTTTTGTTGACTGCCTTGATGGCGCATGACACGCGATGGCAGCCGGATGCACGACACCTGTTTTACGGGCTGGGTGCTTTGCTGCTGGCGATCGGGTACGCGTATGGAATCGCCTGCGTGATGGAGTTTCGTACAGACAGCGTTCGCGGGTGGGTAGAGAAGAAGGTGCTGGGCAAGATGCCGCGCAGCAAAGAACCTGTTGCTGTTAAATCGTGAAACCGGCTGGGTTCTGATCCTTGCTTTTGACGTTAGCTTACGTATACATCTTTGCAGGCCTGACGGAGTTCCGAACGGACCGGGTGCGCAGCTGGGTAGAAAGGAAAGTGCTGGGAAGACAGCTTCGCGCACCAGCCGGTCGTTCGTCGTCGAGTCTTTAAAGCCTAGTCGATCTGCGCGCGCTGCAGCTTGTCTGAGTAATCGACGTAGACCGATTTCCATGTGGTGTAAAAGTCGAGCGCGCCGGTGCCGCCTTCGCGATGGCCATTGCCGGTTTGCTTGACGCCGCCGAAGGGCAGGTGAACTTCAGCTCCGATGGTAGGCGCATTGACATAGGTTATGCCCGCTTCGAGGTCGCGCATGGCGCGGTAAGCGTGGTTGACGTCGCGCGAGTAAAGAGCCGTCGAAAGGCCGTACTGGATAGAGTTGGCGATGTCGAGGGCTTCGTCGAAGCTGCCGCATTCGATCAGGCTGACGACCGGGCCGAAAACTTCTTCCTGCGCGATGCGCATGGTTGGCTTGACTCCGGCGAAGACCGTCGGCGCGAAGAAGGTCCCATTGGAATAAGCGCCTTCGGTGAGAGGCTTGCCGCCGCAGAGAAGCTTCGCTCCTTCGTCCTGCGCGATCTTGCTGTACTTGGTTGATGTTTCGATCTGCTGTTCGTTGATCTGAGGGCCCATCTCGATGGATTCGTCGAGGCCATTGCCTACTCTAAGGGCTTTGGCGCGAGCGACAAGTTTTTCCGTGAACTCAGCGGCGATTTTTTTATGCAGGATGATGCGGCTGGTAGCGGTGCAGCGCTGGCCAGCCGTGCCGAAGGCTCCCCAAAGCGCGCCATCGAGCGCGAGATCGAGATTGGCGTCGTCGAGGACGATCATGGCGTTTTTGCCGCCCATTTCAAGTGAGCAAGGTTTGAAGTTAGCGGCTGCGGTCTGGCCGACAATGCGGCCTACCTCGGACGATCCGGTGAAAGAGACAGCGCGCACGCCGGGATGCGAGACGATGGGCGCTCCAGCGTCGGGGCCGTATCCGGTGACGATATTAACGACGCCTTTGGGCAGGCCCGCGTCGATCAGTGTCTGGACGAGATTGAAGGTTGAAAGCGGTGTGTCTTCCGCCGGCTTGATGACGCAGGTGTTGCCGCAGACGAGCGCGGGGAAAAGTTTCCACGAGGGGATGGCCATGGGGAAATTCCACGGCGCGATCATGCCGCAGACGCCAACGGGCATGCGCACAGACATGGCGAACTTGTTCTGCAACTCTGAGGGTGTGGTCTGGCCGAATAAGCGGCGGCCTTCGCCGGCCATGTAGTAGGCGGTGTCGATCGCTTCCTGCACGTCGCCGCGCGTCTCGGCGATGACCTTGCCCATCTCGCGGGTCATCTCCTGCGCGTACTGCTCTTTGCGCTGTTCGAGTAGTTGGCCGGTGCGGTAGAGGATTTCGGCGCGCTTCGGAGCGGGAACGAGCCGCCATGTCTTGTAGCCTGCTTCAGCTGCTTTGACGGCAGCATCTACGTCGTCAGCGCCGGAGGACTGGAATTCGCCGATAACGTCATTCTTATCGGCTGGATTGATGTTCAGGAAGGTCTTGCCGGTCTTTGCGGCAACCCATTCGCCGCCGATGAGGTTTTTATAAAGCTTATGTGACATGGAATCTGCTTTCGTGGATGCGGAATAGCCAAACTCAAAAGGATACCGTATGGCGGAGATTACTGCATCGACGTATAGGAGCGCTGGCATTGCATGCAGGTATGTTACGAATTCCCAGAAAAAGCTTAGAAATCCACGCGCTGCTGCGGTGCAGCAAATGCTTGGTGGCCTTACAATAAAGTTGAGTCCCTAGAAAAGCATCTCTTTCATGTCATCGAACGGTTTTACATCGCGCTCTTCGCGGTCGCACGGCGTGCGCTCGTTGTTCAGTGTTTTTTCCAGTGATCTGGCCATTGATCTCGGTACTGCCAATACGCTCGTCTACGCCCGCGGCAAGGGCATTGTTGTCAACGAGCCTTCTATCGTCGCCATTAACAAAAATACGGGCGAAGTTGAGGCCGTCGGCAAGGAAGCCAAGGAGATGCTGGGCCGCACACCCGGCAACATCGTGGCCATCAAGCCGATGAAGGACGGCGTGATCGCCGACTTCAAAATCACGGAAAAGATGCTGAACTACTTCATTCAAAAGGCGCATAACCGCAAGATGCTGGTGCACCCGCGCATCGTGATCGGCGTACCTTCCGAGATTACGCAGGTGGAAAAGCGGGCGGTCGAAGATTCGGCCTATCGGGCCAAGGCGAGCGAGGTTTTCCTCGTTGAGCAGGCTATGGTGGCTGCCATCGGGGCCGGTCTCCCGATTACCGAGCCGAGCGGCAATATGGTCGTCGATATCGGTGGTGGAACGACGGACATCGCCGTCATCTCGCTGGCCGGTATCGTCTATTCGCGTTCGGTCCGTATGGCCGGCAACCAGATGGATGAGGCGGTGATGAACTACCTCAAGCGGAAATATAATCTCTTGATCGGCGAGCGCACGGCAGAGCAAATCAAGCAGGAGATCGGCTCCGCGTATCCTTTAGAAAAGCCGCTCACGATGGAGATCAAGGGCCGCAACCTGATCGAGGGCGTGCCAAAAACCATCACGATCGACGACAGCGAAATCCGTGAAGCATTGGGCGAGTGCATTTCGACCATCATGAATGCGATTCGAGTGGCTCTGGAGCGGACGCCCCCGGAGCTTTCGGCAGACATCAGCGACCGCGGCATTGTGCTGACCGGCGGCGGAGCGCTGATCAAGAACCTCGACAAGCGGATTCGCGAAGAGACCGGATTGCCGGTTTCGATTGCCGACGACCCGTTAGCCAGCGTGGTTCTAGGTACAGGAAAAATGCTCAGCGATTTCCGTTTGCTGCGTAAGATCAAGATTGATTAGTTGTGCATATTCAGCTCGCAAATCGCGCTTAAGCAACAGGCATCACTACCATGGAATCCTTCTTTAGCCGTTACAAGAACGCCCTGGTCCTGATTCTGGTGCTTTTAGCGCAGGTGATCGGGGTCGCTGTCCAAGTCCGCCGTCCGCTGCCAAGGGAGCACGCGCAGCCGGACGCAGGTGGCGTGCGCCTGATTCGCTATTGGGCGATCAGCCTGGTTTCGCCGCCGGAACGGCTGGTGCACTGGCTGGGTACGAGCATTCTCGGCGTCTGGGACAACTATCTTGATCTCATCCATGTCCGGCAACAGAATAAAGACCTTGAGGCGGAACTGCGGCGTCTGCGCATTGAGCAGGGCGGCATAGCGGAAGATGCGCGCCAGGGCCAGCGGCTGCAGCAGTTGCTGGCATTCAAGGAAAAATACGTCTATCAGACGATGCCAGCGCAGATTATCGGCACCTCTGGCACAGAGCAGTCGCGCATCCTGTCGATTGATAAAGGAGCGAAAGACGGCATCGTCGTCGATATGCCGGTGATTACGCCGGATGGCATTGTCGGGCGTATTCGCGAGGTCTTTCCGCATACCAGTCAAGTACTGGAAATTACAGATCCGACGAGCGGGGCGGGCGTCATTCTTTCGACGACGCGCATTCGCGGCATTTTGCGTGGCAATGCACTGGGGCAGCCGCAGGTGGTCAGAGTAATGCCTGATGACCGCATCAAGGAAGGCGAGCCGGTAGTGACAAGCGGCGGCGACCAGATTTTTCCGCGCGGTCTGGCCGTCGGCGTGGTGGACCGGGTGGTTGTCGATCCTGAGCACGACCCTCTAGTCGATGTTCTGATTCGCCCGGCGGCCAATCTTTCTCAGCTGGAAGAAGTTCTGATCATTACCAATATGGGTGATCAGGTGACGCCGAAGCAGAAGCTGGACATGATCCAGAGCGAGGCGGCCGCCAATGCCGAACAACTGAAGGCTTCCGAGGTTCTGGCCGAGCGGCTGCCGACCCGCATCGATCCCGATGCGCCGAAGACAGATGATGAGAACAGCGACGACTCGGCGGATGCGGAGGGCGAGGGCATTGCACGGCCCATGCGGCCACCATCGGCGCTGCACCCGGACCGTTTTACTCCAAATACCACGCCGACTGCGGAGAGTCTGATGCCAGGTGCGCGCCTGGCGCCGCAATCGGAAGGCGTTCTGCCGACAGCTGCGAAGCCGCACGTGAAGGCACCATCCAACGACAGTGACGATACAACCCAAACTGCGGACGATGTGCCGAAGAAAAAGACGCCGGAACTCGTTCCCGATGACGGCAGCCGCCCCCCGGCTGCCATGACGACGCGTCCTGCTGTCTCCACCGCGACGGGTGCTGGCACACCGCGTCCCTCCACAGCGGCAGGCGGTACGGCTTCTGCCTCCCGACCCGTTGCGAACGGTGAGGACACCCCGACAGGCACAGCTGTTCATGCTACGAGACCGCCAGCCACAGTTACACCGGGTACTACGCCCACTGCGACTCGATCCGTTACAAACGGCGAAGGCAGTGCAGCGGGTGTACCTGTGCATGCCGCGAGACCCTCAGCACCAGTTGCTGCGGGTACGCCGGCTGCGACCCGATCCGTTCCAAATAATGAAGCCAGCGCAGCGAGTACGGCTGCGCATACAACGAGTCCGCGGACCACGACATCGGCCGATGGCGGAAATGTGACTGCTGCACAGCCAAAGACCAAGGTGATTGTCGATGGGCCGCTGCCTTCAGGCGGGAAGAAAATTGCGCCACCTGCCGCGACGACGCCGGGACAGCACACTCCCACGACCAACATGCAGAGCCAGCACGCGCCACCGACGACGCCGGTGCCGACGACGCAACGTCCTGTGACGGCTTCGCCCACGCAGCATAAGGGACCGGAGCTGGTTCCGGACGATGGCAGCAAGCCTCCGCCGACGATGGCGCCAAAGACAGTGAAGCCGCAACCGCAGACGCCTGCACCGCAGCCGCAGGGGAACCGATAGATATGAGCATGCTGGGCGCTGCGACGCGGCGCGATACCGAAGTTCAATCCTATCCTCTGATCGTATTTATTCTGGTGCCGTTGCTGGCGCTAGGTTTGCAGTCCTTTGTGTCGCTGCATTTTCCGCGCTTCGACATTCTCGACCTGCCGTTGCTGGTGACGATCTATTTCGCGATCTCGCGACGCAATCCGATGGTCGGAACAGTCACAGGCGCTGTGATCGGAATCGCGCAGGATGCGCTGACGCGTCAGCCACTGGGTATCTTCGGCATCTGCAAATCGATCATCGGATATCTGGCCGCGTCGCTCGGCGTTCGCATCGACACGGAGAACCACGGTACACGCGCGTTGCTGACTTTGGCATTTGTCTTTCTGCACAGCGGCATGTACTGGGTGCTG
>Ga0206959_10218_pt1 | contig 15345 bp, 10 predicted proteins | sample Alteio_BWOrgHeat_31_FD_152971 | JGI IMG/M metagenome (GOLD analysis project Ga0206959, IMG submission 152971) | Enriched cells from forest soil in Barre Woods Harvard Forest LTER site, Petersham, Massachusetts, United States -... | ecosystem: Environmental > Terrestrial > Soil > Temperate forest >...
ACAACGTGATCGATTCACGGCAGGCCGATCCGCAGGCGAATGTGGTCGAGGCGCTGCGCGGTCTGGGATACGTCGAGCAGGCGGCGCACTACACGCACTTCTCCTATGAGATGGTGGCGTTGACTCCGCGCTGCGCGCTGGAGCTGGGCTATGAGGTTTCCCAAGAAGACCAGGGGCGGCCTTATATCGAGGTCTCGGGGCGCAAGGGCTTCGGCGTGAAGGCGGATGACCTCATCGATAAGCTGATCGCCGCCACAGGCAAGGAGGTGGATGAGCGGCATCCGGAACTGGACACCTGGGAGCGCGGGCAGATTGCGAAGGAGATAGCCGTCGGCGCGCTGCGTTACTTCATGCTGAAGTACACTCGAAATTCGGTGATTGCCTTCGACTTCAAGGACGCGCTCAGTTTTGAAGGCGAAACCGGACCATATAGCCAGTATGTGGTGGTGCGGACACGCAGCATCTTCCGTAAGGGACAGACGACTCCCGAGCAGGTGCTCGCGGATGTGGCCGAGGTCGACGCAGCGCCCTTCCTAAGCGGCGAGGACGCCGAGAGCATCTGGCGAGTGTGGCTGCGTGCGGCGAAAACATCTCTGCTGCTTGATCAGTGCATTGCCACTGCTGAGCCTGCTTACCTGGCGAGGCATGCGTTTCAACTCGCGCAGGACTTCAGCAATTTCTATCGCAAGCATCACATTCTGACCGAAGCCGATCCGGAGCGGAAGAAATTTCTGTTGGCCACTGCGGCTGTGGCACAGCGGGAGCTGATCCGGTCACTGAGCTGGCTGGGAATTAGTGCTCCGGAAGTGATGTAACGGGTCGTAGCGATAGGAGTATAGAAAGGCGCTCCTGCGGGAACGCCTTTTGTGCCCTTTACGGTTACATATTATTGGATCGGCTGGCCAGCCGCGGTCATTTGGTTCAACTGCTGCTGGTTGAACTGTTTCAGGTCTTCAGGCAGCGGCGCGTAGTTGAGTGATCCCGCGAGAGCCTGGCCATCGGTAATGATGTACTGAAAGAAGCTTTTGAGCGCTGAGCGCTTGGCCTTATCCGGACCGTCCTTGGGGATGATGAGGAAGCTGAGGGTGGCGATGGGGTAAGCGTCGGTGGCGGTAGCGGGTGGGTTGACGATCGGCTGCCGAGGATCCTGGCGGAGCTGGGTTGTGAACCCATCGATGGCGGCTGTCGTGCTCTGCAAAGTTGGTTCAATGAAGTTTCCGGCCAGATTCTTGATCCTCGCCACGGGAAGGTGATTCTGCTGGGCGTAGGTTAGCTCCACGTAACCGATGGCGCCGGGAGACTGGCGAAGCTGGCCGGTAACGCCTTCGCTGCCCTTGCCGCCGAGTCCCACGGGCCAGCTGACATTGGTGCCCTTGCCCACCTTGGACTGCCATTCGGGGCTGACGGCGGAGAGATAGGTAGTAAAGGCATTGGTAGTTCCGCTGCTTTCCGCGCGGTGGACGACGACGATCGGCTGCGAGGGAAGACTCATCCCCGGATTGTCCTTGGCGATGAGCGGGTCGTGCCAGCTTTTGATGGTTCCGAGGTAAATTCCAGCGAGTGACTCAGGCGAGAGCTGGATCGGCCCCGAGACTGCCCCCAGGTTGTAAGTGATGCAGACCGGACCGGCGGTCTCGGGGATCTGAATAATGGGTGGCATGCTGGATAGCTGGTCATCCGCGAGAGGCACGTCGGAGGCGCCGAAGTCCACCGTACCGGCCTTGACCTGCTGGATGCCGCCGCCGGAGCCAATGGATTGGTAATTGATCTGGACCGCGGGATGGGACTGGGAGAAGCTCTGGATCCAGAGTGTCATAACCGGATAGACGAAGGTGCTGCCGGCTCCGGAGAGCTTGACGTTACTGGAGGATTTGCAGGCGGTGAGGGTCAGGACGGCGAGGGTGAGTAGGGATGCAGCGCGGAATCGGTGGTGCATTCTTCCTCCCGAAACTTGCAATTTTCAGGCAACGTGATATGGATGCGGGTTCGGGTTGGACCGGTCCGCATCAAGCTAAGCTTTCTCAGGAATCGTAACGGGTACGATTCTAACGGGGAATTCTGCGGCTGATTGTTTCTAAACGATGAATCTGCAACAGGCTCATTTTAATAGGTTTTTGGGGATGGCCAGCGAATGCGCCTGATGTACGATGTAGGCTTGCCCTCTCAATACGATGCAAGGGATGACGCGCTCATCGTTTATTCACGAGTTTGCCGATGAACCAGAGAACAGGATCTCCTTATTAAAATAACCGTAACCCTGAAATTGCCATAACCAGCGCGCCTTTCACGATCTGGGGTTGCACGGTATCTGAACCGATCAGCCGTCAGCGAGTTCCTTAGCGCGTTGCGTGGCGCGCATGACGGCCTTGATGAGGGTGACGCGCAGGCCGCCCTCCTCGAGTTCGAGGATGCCGTCAATGGTGCATCCGGCGGGCGTTGTCACGGCGTCCTTGAGCAGGGCGGGGTGGTAGCCGGTTTCAAGCACCATGCGAGCTGCTCCGTAGGTCGTTTGCGCGGCGAGCAGCGTGGCGATATCGCGGGGTAGGCCGACTTTGACTCCGGCTTCGGCGAGTGATTCGAGAATGATGTAGATGAAGGCCGGACCGCTGGCAGAAAGGCCGGTAACGGCGTCCATGTGTTTCTCATCGACAATCACCGTTCGTCCAACGGTCTCGAAAATGCGGGTGGCGAAGGCCATCTGTGGCTCGGTGACGTAACGGCCGCGGCAGAGTGCGGAGATGCCGGCGCCGAGCATAGAGGGCGTGTTGGGCATGCTGCGAATAACCGGGATTTCGATGCCAGCGGCCTGCTCGATGGCGCTCGTCTTCACAGAGGCCGCGAAGGAGATGAGCAGCTTGCTGGTATGGAGCGCAGGCCCGATCTGTGCGATGAGATCAGGAACCTGGAAGGGCTTGACTCCGAGTAGGATGACATCGGCCAGCTCGACGACGGCGAGGTTGTCGGTCGTAACCTGGACGCCCCACTGCGCGGAGAGAGCGGCGGCGCGGTCGGCATGTGCGACGGTGGCGAGAAGCTGATCGGGGTGCAGAATCTGCTGCTTGAGGAAGGCCTGGAGGAGGATTCCACCCATCTTGCCGGCTCCGAGCACGGCGACGCGTAGTTGAGATAAGTCTCGATCGATTGCAGCGGTGTTCATGGTTGTTCCAGAGTACAGGAGTTGGGTTAAGAGGCCCGGGGCATTGTAGGCAGGCAAGTATGACGTAAGACTTGTGGATGTCACGCGTGAATTGGTTGCTGCGCCAGAGCGGCGGGGGCTGGTTTTATCAGCTTGAAGAGAATTGCGTTGATCAAAATGGTGATAAGCGCGGCGGCCAGAACGGCATTGTAGACACCGGCAGCAATGATGCCCGAATGCAGTGAAACCTGGGCCAGGATGAAGGAAAATTCGCCGATTTGGGTGAGGCCGACGCCTACGCGCAACGCCGTCGATGAGGAATATCCGAAGAGGCGAACGATCGCGAACCAGACCATGAATTTGCCGATGAGGATCAGCGCGACCAGGACAACGATCATGTGCCAGTTCGCCACCCAGGTGCTCGGATCGATGAGCATGCCGATGGTGACGAAGAAGAGGGCGACGAAGGCGTCCCGAATGGGCAGGGTGTGCTCGGCCAGTTTGTGGGCGTAGCTGGAGCTGCCGAGGAGCATTCCTCCAATGAAGGCTCCCACTGCGAGCGAAAGGCCGATGGCCTCGGTGAGGGCGGCGGTAACCATGCAGATAGTGAGAGCAAGGAGAATAGAGATTTCGTCGTTGCCGGTTCTTTCCGAGCGGTCAAGAAGGCGCGGGACAATCTTCCATGCCACAACGACAACGGGGATCAGCAGGAGAACAGCCTTGCCGATTTTCCAGAGGACCTGGCCGTACTGGGCGCCACCTGGAGAACCGAGGCTAGGGAGCAGAACGGTGAGAATGACGACAGCAAGATCCTCGACCAGAGTGAGGGTGATCATGACGCGCCCGTGCTCGGAACCCAGTTCGCCGCGATCGATGAGAAAACGCATGAGCACCATGGTGCTCGCCACGGAGATTATGCAGCCGATGGCGATGCCCTGAGCAAACGGCCAACCAAGTAGCATGCCGGTGCCCATGCCCAGGCCAATGGAGCAAAGAATGCCGATGGGAGCGCCAATCAGCGCAACCCACTTCACCTGGAGCAGTTCGGGAATGGAAAACTCGATGCCGATGGAGAACATCAGTAGAATGACGCCCACCTCGGCCATGGTCTCGAACGTATGAACGTCATGGACTCGAATCCCCGGCGTAAGCGGACTAAGCACCAGGCCGGCAATGATATAGCCGACAATGAGAGGCAAACGCAGCCGCCAAAATATCAGACCGCCGATGAAAGCACCGGCAAAAACCTCCGCGATATCGCGAAAGATGAGCATGTGTTCGTTCATAGCCGCGGTCCACTCGGATTGGAGGTGTATGGCAAAGAGAAGTCTTGCACTGCGGAACAACCTCCTGAAGATAAGTCAGCGCTGCCGCAATAGCCGCAGAGACCAAGGCGAACACGGGGGTCGACCGTCTGCGCGAACACTGCCATTGATGCACGCCTCGTCGTAGGCTATGTATTTACTACACCGTGAATCATAGCTTGCCTTGCTTCGCGCGTGGATTAAGACTGTTCGAATAGAGCGGCACTTGGCACTCAGCCTCGAGCCCAAGTTGCTGCGTCGCTATTGGGTGGGTGCGGCCACTCGACGATGATCTTTCCTCGACCTTGCCGTTCCTTTAGCTCGCCAGAATATGCGTCGGTTGCTTTTGATAGCGGTACTACAGTATCCACCAGGGTGTGAATCTGTGCAGAATCTAGGAGCTTGCCAATTTCGATCAACTGAGATTGATTGGGCTCGACAATAAAGAATGCCTGCTTCACGCGCTCGTCGGCTTGCGATTCGCTACTGGCGGCGATGGTGATCATCCGTCCACCCGGTTTGAGTATGTTCCATGAGCCTAGGAGCGTATCACCGCCAACGGTGTCGAAGATGATATCCACATCGCGAACGCTCCCTTCAAACGACGTGGCTTGGTAGTCGATGACCTGAGCGGCGCCTAGCGAGGATACGAACTCGAGATTTCGAGCCGACGCTGTCGCGATTACATGCGCCCCGTGAAGATAGGCCAGTTGCACGGCGAACAGGCCCACCGCTCCTGCTCCGCCATGCACCAGTACCCGTTCACCGGACTTCAACCTCGCGCGATCCAGGAGTCCTTGCCAGGCTGTCAGAGCCCCGATTGGGACAGACGCGGCTTCAACATGCGTAAGATGCGAGGGTTTAGGAGCGACGGAGCTGGGTTGAGTGACGCAGAACTCGGCGAGGGCTCCATCGGCGAACCAATCGTTCATACCATAGACTTCTTCCCCAATCTCAAAGTCGGTCGTGTTTTCGCCGTGCTCGGCCACGACCCCGGAAAATTCGTGCGATGGAATCGGAAGATGGCGTGGCTGACCGCTTTTCGTGTGGGTCGTTGGATACCAGAGTAGCTCGGTAGGTGTTATGCCCGCTGCATAAATCCGGATCAGCAATTCTCCGGACCCTGGCTTGGGTTGCGGCTTACCGGCCTCGATCAATCGCGGTTTTTGAGCGGAGTCGTCGAAGTGGAGGGCTCTCATTTTGACCTATTTGGATTTCTGGCTTGCGATCCAGGTGTCGATACGCTGTTCGAGGATGTCGAGGGGCAGTGCACCAGAGTCGAGGACCTGGTCGTGGAAGGCCCGGATATCGAACTTTGGACCGAGGACCTGCTGGGCGCGGCTGCGGAGCTCGATGATTTTGAGCTGTCCGATTTTGTAGCCCACTGCCTGGCCGGGCCAGGCGACGTAACGGTCGACCTCGGCCTGAATGTTGGTGTCGTCCATCGAGGAGTGCCCGCGGAAATAGTCGAACATCTGCTGGCGCGTCCAGTGCATGGAATGGACGCCGGTGTCGACGACGAGACGGATGGCGCGCCAGGTATCGGCCTCGAGTCGTCCGTAGTCGGACCAGGGGTCCTGGTAAAAGCCGACGTCCTTGCCGAGGCGCTCGGAATAGAGGGCCCAGCCTTCGGTGTAGGCGGTGTAATCGATGTACTTGCGGAAGTCCGGAAGTCCGGAGAGCTCCTGCGCGATGGAGATCTGCAGGTGATGGCCGGGAATGCCTTCGTGATAGCTAATCGATTCAACGTTGGTGAGAGCTCGCTCATTGAACTTGTAGAAATTGACGTAGACGGTCCCGGGACGCTTGCCGTCGGGCGTTCCCTGCATGTAGTAGGCCTGAGTCTGGTCCTGTTGCATGTATTCAGGAACGGGCAGGACGATCAGCGGAGCCTTGGGCAGAGTGCCGAAGAGCTCGGGCAATTTGGGCCGCATCTGGTCGATGTAGTGGCTGTAGAGGCCAATGAGCTGATCGGTAGATTGCGCGTGCAGTTTGGGGTTGGAAGCGATTGAGGCGCGCAGCGAAGCAAGATCCTTGAAGCCGAGCTTTTGCGCAATCACGAGCATCTCGGCTTCGTTGCGTTTGACTTCACCGAGTCCCAGCTGGTGGATGGCGGCGGGCGTGAGGTTGGTGGTGGTGCTCTGGCGGACGAGGAAGTTGTAGTACTTGTCTCCGCCGGGGATAGACCAGATGCCTGCGTCGGCGCGCCCTGCCGGGATGTATGTCGCTGTGAGGAAGCGCACGAACTGAGCGTAGGTGGGCAGAACCTGCTTATGAATGGCTTCTAGAACGCCAGTCTTGATGCGGGTCTGGTCTTCGGCGGAGATGCCGGCGGGAAATTTTTGCAGCGGCCTCGCGAAGGGGGTGTCTTCGGGCTTTTGCTGGGCGATGGCGTTCACCTGCTTGAGAACCTTTAGGAGGATATATTTCGGTGGGACGCGGCCATCTTCAATGCCGGTCATCATGTTGGCGCTGATCTGCTGGAAGAGGGCGGGGATTTTGCCAAGGCGCACGATGTAGTCGTCGTAATCTTTGACGGTTTCGAAATCGAGGAGAGGAACCAACTGGGGCAGCTCGATATGCGGGCCCCACATCTGGGTGACGGGCATCTCCCAGGGCTTGAATTCGGCCTCCTCTTGCTGTTGGACGAGCTTGCGGACCATTAGATCGTGGCTGAGGATCTCCTGATCGGTCAGGCCGGTAGTGTCGATGGCGGCGAGGCGCAGGATGTAGTCGCGACCGCGAGAAAGCTGGTCGTTGTACGCGGCGACGGAGTCGTCCGATAGCTGGTCGTTGTAGCGCTTGTCGCCGATGGCGGAGGCAAATTCGGGAGTGTGGCGGAGGTGGTCTTCCCACATCTCGGCGAAGAGGGTGTTGAGAGCGGCGCGCCGGTCTTCGAGCGAAACAGGAACAGCTGGCGTGGTGACCCCAGGCAATCTTTCGGTCGCAGCGGACTTGCTGACGGATTTCGGAAAGGTTTGAGCGAGAGCAGAGAGCGTTGCGAGGGCGACAAGGCCGAGCGAGAGAAATCTTTTCATCCAGTGTGACGGCGAGGACCGCTGAATGCAGTTTAGATGATTGAGAGACTAGTTGGTGGCGCTGCTGGAATCGACCCTTCTGGACTCGAGGGCTTATCGGCGGAAGCGAGGGAGAATTTGGGGTGCGAAGACGTGCTAGATGCTTTAGCCCTGAGAATGCCCGCTCTTGGTATGCACGGCCTGTCCGGGAAGGCGGACACGGGCGGAGGGCTCATCCGAGAAAATCTTTCCGTCCCGAATATGGACGATACGGTGGGCGAACTCGGCGATATCAGGTTCATGAGTCACCAGCACGATGGTGTTGCCCTTGGAATGCAGGTCGTCGAACAGGGCCATAATCTCGTCGCCGGTCTTTGAATCGAGGTTGCCGGTAGGTTCGTCGGCCAGGATGATCGAGGGCCGATTGATGAGGGCACGGGCGATGGCCACACGCTGGCGTTGGCCGCCGGAGAGCTCATTCGGTTTGTGGTGCATGCGTCCGTCGAGGTTGACGGCGCGCAGAGCGGCCCGAGCCCGCTCCAACCGTTCGGCTGCAGGGGTGCCGTTGTAGATGAGCGGCAGCTCCACATTGTGCAGAGCGGTCGCGCGCGCGAGTAAGTTGAATGTTTGAAAGACGAAGCCGATTTCCTTGTTGCGAATGCGGGCAAGTTCGTCGTCGTTTAGTTCGCTGACCAGATGTCCGTTGAGCCAGTACTTGCCTTGGCTGGGGGAGTCGAGGCAGCCGATAAGGTTCATGAGCGTCGATTTGCCCGAGCCGGAGGGACCCATAATGGCGACATACTCATTGTGTTTGATGCTGAGGGAGATGCCCTGGAGAGCATGCACCTGCTGTTCGGAGCCCATATCGTAGGTCTTCCAGATATCTTCGACGACAATCACATCGCCTTGCGGTACCGCCGGGCGGTTCTTCTCTTCCAAGTCGGTGGCCGCAGTGGGGTCCGCATTGGTGGTGGTCTCGGTCGTCATCCGGTGCTCCTGTTCAGCATCTGGCATAGTCAATTTCAGGTTTTCTACCGTAATGATTAAGGATACAGGGTGTCGTTCTATTTAAGGGAACAGACACAAGTGTTTATCAACCGGTATTGCGGTAAGACTGGAATTGCCGCGCTTGTTATTTCATGTTGGCGCATTGGTCTGTACGCTTTGGACGCGCGTGCGGTTCCAACGGGATCGAATCAGCGGGAATTAGGAACCGGAGGAGGAATCACTGTCCTTCGGCGGCGCGATGGGCGTCGTATCCCGCTTCACCATGGCATTGTTCTTGAGATCGCGCAGGACATGGAAGGTTCCGGTCACGATTTCATCGCCCGGCTTCACCCCGCTGGTGACTTCGATATCAGTGGTACCGGTGATACCGGTGGTGACGGGAACAAAGCGGGCGCGCAGCTTGCCTTTTTCATTTGCCACTATGAACACGCCTTGGACCTGCTTCTCAGCTGGATCCGGCACAGCATCTAATTTTGCGCCAGCGACGGGTGGAGCGCGCATAGCGAGCGCCTGAATGGGGATGGCGACCACGTCGTTTTTCCGTGCCGTTTCGATCTTAGCGGTTGTCGAGAGACCGGGACGGAGTCCTTCGGCGGGCGAGTCAATGGTGATGACGACTTTAAAATCCTTGGCTTCTTCCTGACCGCTGGTGGTCTGACTGGTGGCGACGCCGGTAGAGCGCAGCAGTGCCTGGTCGCCGACTTCTGTGACGTGTCCCTTGAAGACTTTTCCGGGTAGTGCGTCCACGGTAACGTCGGCGGACTGACCCAGCGCCACGTTGACGATGTCGGTTTCGTCGACCTTAACTTCGGCGGTGATGACAGACATATCGGCCAGGGTCATCAAGGTGGAGCCTTGGGCGTTTTGAATGCCTTCGACGACGGTTTCACCTTCGCGAACAGGCAAGTTGGTTACGATGCCATCAAACGGCGCGACAGCCACGGTTTTGCCAAGAAGGTCGATGTTGGCGCGCAGCGTAGCTTCCTGCGTATTCAGGTGCCCGCGTCCGGATTGCGTTTGGGCCTTGGCCTGAACGACGGCCGCGTTGGCCTGCGCAAGAGCAGCAACGGCTAGATCGTATGCGGCTTTCTTGGCATCAAAATCTTGCTTTGCCATGACCTGGGCATCGAAGAGGCCCTTGGCGCGGTCGAAATCGAGGCGCTTCTGTTCAAGGTCAGCCTGTGCATGCGCAACGTTGGCTTCCTGCGTTTTTTCGGCGGCCACGTAGGCAGCAATATCGGTCTGGGCGGCGGCAATCGAGGCCCTTTGACCCTCGACGTTTGCGCCTTGCTGGACGTTTTCAATGCTGGCCACTTCCTGACCCTTTACGACTTTGTCGCCTTCTTTTACATAGAGATGCGTGATGCGCCCAAAAGCGGTAGCTCCGAGGTTGACGTAGGTTTTCGGCTTGATTTGCCCCGTACCGCTGACCGTCGAGACCAGGTCTTTCCGGACCGCTTTGCCGGTAATTACCTTGGTGTACCCGGATTGAGCGCGGACTACCGTAAAGCCAACAATGGCTGCCAAGGCAAGGACGACAACAACGGCAATGATAATTTTCTTCAAGCTCATTTCCCTATGGGAGGATTTGCCAACATCACCTTCGGGCGGAACTACGCAAAACGGGGACGAATGGTTCCCGGATTGGTTTAGGATCGCCAGCGATGCCGATGGGGGTTCAGCAGCGAATTCAATCACAATGATATCAGGCGGGCGGGCGGATTCTTTACTACCCGGCACCGTTCGGGACAGAACACAACATGATGATGGCAATTGCTTCAGTAGTGAAGAATCGAATACGACCGCTTGTATCTGCCGTTGCGAGTCCGTAAAATCAGAACGCTGGATAGGAGCAGTTAGCAGCGTATGTCAAAGGGACGTTTTTCCTTCATTCTTGCAGTTGCGTTCGGTACGCTTGCGGCAATTCCGTGTATGCAGGGCCAGCAACCCGCCCAGACCGGATCGCAGGCCGCACCGGACTCTCAAAATCAAGACCCTTTGAAACGGCAACTTTCCGACAAGGAACGCTTCAAGCAACAAAAGGAACTGAAGCAGGAGTTGCACGGAAGCTATAAAAAATGGGTTGACGAAGATGTTCACTGGATTATTACCGACCAGGAACTGAAGGCTTTCAAAAGTCTGAGTAACGATGAGGAGCGCGATGCTTTCATCGAGAATTTCTGGCAGCGGCGCAATGCGAATCCAGATTCTCCCGAGAATGAATTCCGAGAAGAGCACTACCGGCGTATTGCTTATGCGAACGAGCACTTCGCTGCCGGCAAGCCGGGCTGGAAAACCGATCGCGGACACATGTATATCTCGTTTGGAAAGCCGGACAGCATCGACGCGCACCCCAGTGGCGGTATGTATGACCGTCCGGTGGCAGAGGGAGGCGGACAGACATCGACCTTTCCGTTCGAGATATGGCATTACCGCTATCTGGAAGGCGTCGGCGATAACATCGACATTGAATTTGTCGATACCTGCATGTGCGGCGACTACCACATGACGATTGACCGCTCGGAGAAGGATGCGTTGCTCCATGTCCCGGGAGCAGGTGCGACACTCTACGAGCAGATGGGCATGGCCAAGCAGTCGGAGCGCTTTACCGGGGGAATAGAGAGTCTTGGTAAGGGCCCGAGCTCTTCGATGAGTCAGAGCAAGCAGTTCGATCGTATCGAGCAGTTCGCGAAGCTACAGGCGCCGCCGACGGTCAAGTTCAAGGATTTAGAATCGTTTCTTAGCAATCACAAATTATTGACTGGTCCAATTTTCCCGTTCGATGTGCGGACAGACTTCGTGAAGGTGACCGACGACACAGTACTAGTGCCGGTTACGCTGCAAATCAAGAATCGCGATATCACCTTCAACACGAAGGACGGCGTTTCGAAAGGCCAAGTGAACATCCTGGGCCGCGTTTCCACGATCACCGATCATATTGTGCAGACATTTGAAGAGACAGTGGAAGTGGAAGAGCCAGCTGAATTGCTACCCCAGACCCTGGATCACTCCGAGCTTTACTGGAAGGCACTACCATTGCGGCCAGGGCGGTATCGCATCGATGTGGCGATCAAGGATGTAAACAACGTCGACCACGTTGGCGTGTGGGCGCAGGGCATTACGGTGCCGAAGTATGACGATGACCGGCTGTCGGCCTCATCGTTGATTCTGGCGGACAAGATGGAGCGTGTGCCTTCGAAACAGATCGGCACCGGCAACTTCATTATCGGCAACACCTACATCCGGCCAAGGGTGACTGCGAATGCGGCGACGCCGGTCAGCTTCCATCGCAACCAGAAGTTGAATTTCTGGATGCAGGTATACAACCTTGGCATCGACGAGAAGAGCAAGCAGAATTCGGCCAAGATTACATATCAGATTATCGATGTTGCGTCGAACAAGGCGCTCCTGGCTACCGAAGAAGATTCGAAGAGTCTCAGCGCGAATTCCGACCAGGTGACGGTGGAAAAGAGCCTCCCGCTTGCCAGCCTTCAGCCGGGGAAGTACCTTGTGAAGATAATGGTGAATGACAGCATCTCGAAACAGGAGATTGCGCAGTCGGCACCCTTCACCGTAGAGTAGTCTGAAAACCTGGATGAGCGGCCGGAGAGCCACGAGGTCCAAACGTCATTTTGGAGCAAGCCAGGGAGCACAAACGATTGAATCAGTGAATCGAAGATTTTCCATAGTCGCCCCCGTTCTTGCGCTGCTTCTAGTGGCCCTGTCATCTCCCGCCTATGCTCTTGCTGGTGGAGCGGTGAGCGGTGTGGTGCGCGATGGCAAAGGTACGCCCCAGATCGGCACGCTGGTTCAATTGCTGAGGCCCGATCTTTCCGTCATTGCGCAGACATTTACCGATGATCATGGCCGGTACGAACTGGCTGCTGTATTGCCTGGCATCTATGGACTAAAGGCCACCGGGTCACTCTTCCTGCCCACCCTGCGCGAAAATCTGCACATCGCCGCCAGCTCGAAGCTCGTTGTTAATCTGACGCTCAGCACGCTGTATGAGGCGTTTCGCTGGCTGCCCGCACAGCCTCGACAGGCAGATGAGCCTCAGGATGACTGGACATGGACGCTTCGCCTGTCGGCCAACCGGCCGCTGCTCCGTATGCTGGAGGATGGACCTCTGGTGGTTGTTACGGAAGCGGAAGGTCAAAATCCGGCCCTCAAGGCCCGGGTGACGATTCGCGGCGGCGAGAGCAGTTTTGGAGACGGTGGCGTGCATCATGGTTTCGAGATGCGGCGGTCGAATGACGACTCGCGCCAGCTTATTCTGCGGGCGGATTTGAGCCAGGCGGAGGATCCGGCACTCAATACGGTGGTGGGCTACGAGCAACAACTGGCGCCAGGCAGAACCCTTCGCACAGTTGGGGCCTTTGTCGATCGCCCGGAAATTGCTGGCGGTCCTGACACACAGGGTCTGCAATCGATGGTGCTGCGAACTGCCGAAACCATGACGTTAACTGAAGCCATCGATGCCGAGGTGGGCAACGAGATCGAAGCAGTTCACTTGGGGACAACGGCGTTTGCGAATCATCCTTTTGCGGCTCTTCGTGTGCATGTCGGCGATGCGACGTTTTCCTACAGGGTAGCGACTGCGCCTGGTATGCAACAGGCAGATACAATCGATCGGGCCAGCACGCTGCCGCCAGCGATCGCCCAGCGTAACGGACAGCTCCTGCTGGAGCATGGGTTGCACCAGGAGCTTGCATATGCGCGTGCGACCGGGAATCTGCGTGTTCGAGTTTCGGCTTTCCATGACCGAATCGACAACCCCGTGGTCAATGGCGGAGGGATAATCTCGTCGGCGGATTGGAAGAGTGGCGACATACTGTACGACTCCTCCACCGGAGCTTTGAAGGTGACCGGCGAGAATTTTTCAGGAGATGGAGTGTTTGCCGAACTCAAGGAGATGCTGCCAGAGGGCACTTGGGTCTCGGTCAGCGCAGCTACGGGAGCCGCCTTGACGATGGAGGCGCAGCCCATGCCCATGACTCTTGAAAATGGATTGCTCAGCCTGAGGCCGCGGCGGGCAGAGATGGTTTCGGTGGCATATGGCGGCAAGCTGCAACATGCCCGCACGCAGTGGCAGGCATCATATCGATGGCAGCAGCCGGGCACGCTCACGGCTGTCGATCCTTTCGAAACCAATTTGCACGACCCGTATCTGAGTTTTTTCCTGCGTCAACCGATCCATTGCAGAGGAATCCTCCCGGATGGTTTTGAGGCGCTGATCGATGTAAGGAACCTGCTTGCGCAGGGCTACAGGCCCTTTGTTACCAGCGATGGCAGCGTGCTGTATTTTGCAGAGACCTCGCGCGCCGTCGAAGGCGGCTTGTCGTTCTCCTTCTGAAGTCATCGTTCCACTTAAGGGAAGGAAACCAGAGCAATTTGTGGTATATTTCTTGAAGCGCAAGAGGTTTCTTACGTGCGCTCCCACCCAACTTCTTGTGCAGATGCCTACCTTGGCACACCTATGGACGCGTAGCTCAACTGGCAGAGCATTCGACTCTTAATCGACAGGTTGAAGGTTCAATTCCTTCCGCGTCCACCATCTTAAACCTATTTCTGTCAAGCAGATATCGATAATCGGGTCGTTTTCCTCATTTGGTTCATTTTCCAAAACCTGACCAAAAACCTGACCAAACTTTCTTCGCTGGTTCCGCTGATTGATGATCTCGCGCAATGGTTCGACTTCCTGGTGTTGATACCAACGCGCCGCGCCGCCTGAGCAAGCTCTTGTCAAAGCTGCCGTGAACTCGCGCCGATTCTGATATACCGCCTGCTGTTCCTCGGCCTTGCCCTTCGAGTGGCGTCGCCCCTCTTGCTTTTTCTCCGGAATGTAACTGCGTACCTGGTAACTCTTCACCCTCCGGATAACAGCCGCTGTGATAGCCCTTGTCCGTGACTAACTAACTCTTCGATCCCATTGACGTTCACCCTGGACGCATACTCAGGCTGCAACTCTGCATTGCGCCCGGCTAGACTGGACACCGCTATGCCCGCATCGCACAGCGTCTCATCCAGCGTTGTCGTGTCGCCCTGGTCGGCCGCTTGCAACGTCACCGCCAACCACCGCGCCCGTGTCCAGATCGACCGCGGGCTCGGCCTTGTGGGCCAGATGCGCGCGCGCGTCCTTCATCTTCGCAATCCGCGCATCTTCGTCCGCAGGGCTCTTCCACTCCTGGTTCGAGGCGCGCTTCTTTCGCTTGCGGTCCAGCCGCGCCAGCTCCTCGCGTGTCGGAGTCTCGATGCCCGAGGTCTTCGCCAGCCCGCGCAGAAACTCCTCGTAACTCTCCCCCGGGTCGCGCCGCACGATCGAACGCATGGCCGCGTTGGCCTCCAGTGTCGTTGCATCGATGGCAATCCGCTGACCTTTCAGCAGCCCGCGATCAGCCAGCACGCCCAACACCGAGCTGAACACCTCCCGATGCATGTCTAGATCGATCAAACGCCGGGTGCGCGAAATCGTCGAGTGATCCGGCGTGTACTCGTAGTAGAGCGTTCGCTTCGGAACAGTAGAACCCCTATCAATCCCGGTATGGCAGCGACAATCATAAGGACGGCGATACTGCGCACCACCGCCCAGTCAGCCTTGCCATCAACCCATTGTTGTACTGTCTGGTAAATAAATCCAAAAGCCGTGATTGGGAAGAGCATTAACAGCCAAGTGGCTGCATACTTCCGAAACCAGATTGCCAAAATGCACGATGGCAGGACAGTCAGTCCATACAGAAGAATTGCTACGACCTCAGGAGCAGAGTCATTCACTCCTATGGTGAATGACCCGAGGACCATGGCCCCAAAAGCGTACAGACCCCAGATGGAGCCAAAACCAATGATGACCTTTGTGCTGTCCCGCATGCACGCATGAGTT
>Ga0206959_10220_pt1 | contig 15274 bp, 14 predicted proteins | sample Alteio_BWOrgHeat_31_FD_152971 | JGI IMG/M metagenome (GOLD analysis project Ga0206959, IMG submission 152971) | Enriched cells from forest soil in Barre Woods Harvard Forest LTER site, Petersham, Massachusetts, United States -... | ecosystem: Environmental > Terrestrial > Soil > Temperate forest >...
TAAGGAGTGCGAGCCATGGCTGGAGTTGGCAGTTACAAACCGGGCGACATCCGCAACATTGTATTGTTGGGGCATGGCGGGGCGGGGAAGACGACGCTGGCCGAGGCGATGCTGCACCGATGCGGGATGACGGCGCGGATGGGGAGCGTGGAAGAAGCGAACACGCAGAGCGATTTTGAGCCTGAGGCGCGGCAGCACAAACACTCCACGAGCAGCACGCTGCTTTTTGCAAGCAGACAGGGGAAGGAACTGAATTTCATCGACACACCCGGGTACCCGGATTTTATCGGCCAGGCTTTGGCGGCGCTGCCGGCCGTTGAAACCGCGGTGATTGTGGTGAATGCGCAGGCGGGGATTGAGACGAACACACGGCGACTGTATCACGCGGCGGGGGAAATGGGGTTGGCGCGGATGATCGTGATCAACAAGATTGATGTAAATCGGGATGGGTTGGAGGAGCTAGTGGAGCAGTTGAAAGGGAGCTTTGGGCCGGCGCTGCATTGCATCAATTTGCCGAAGAGTTATGGGCGGGATGTGATTGATTGTTTTGATGTGGAGGCGGGGAGCAGCGATTTTGGGGAGGTGCGGGAGATTCACCGGGAGATGGTGGAGAGCGTGGTGGAGATGGATGATGACGACATGGCGAAATATTTGGCGGGCGAGCCGATTGAGATGGCGGAGCTGCGACGGTGTTTTGTCAAAGCGATGAACGCGGGGCATGTGGTGCCGATCTTATTTACGGCGGCGAAGACCGAGGTGGGGGTTGATGATCTGCTGCATATTTTGGTGGAAGAGGGGCCGAGCCCGACGACGGGGCGGAGCAAGCGGTTGCGGCGGGCGGGGATGGAGGAGGGTGAAGTGGTGGAGATTGCGTGTGATGAGAATAAGCCATTGCTGGCGCATGTGTTCAAGGTGACGACGGACCCTTATGTGGGGAAGCTGGCGATGCTGCGCATTTTGCAGGGGAAGATGGATGGGAATACGCAATTTGTGTGCGGGACGGAGAAGAAGGCACACAAGACGGGGCATATTCTGAAGGTGGAGGGGCGGGATCATCCGGAGATGACGACGGTGGCGTATGCGGGGGATTTGGTGGCGTTGGCGAAGGTGGAGGACATTCATGTGGATCAAATTTTGCATGAGCCGATGTCGCAGGAGTTGTGGGTGCCGGTGTTGCCGAAGTATCCGGTGCCGATGTTTTCGCTGGCGATTGAGCCTAAGAGCAGAGGGGATGAGGTGAAGATCAGCGGGGCGTTGCATAAACTGGCGGAGGAGGATCCGACGTTTGCGGTGTCGCATGATGGACAGACGCATGAGATGGTGATTCATGGCGTAGGGGATCTGCATTTGCGGGTGATGCTGGAGAAGATGAAGAATCGATTTAATTTGGATGTAACGACGCGGGTTCCAAAGATTGCGTATCGGGAGACGATTACGACGAAGGCGGAGGGGCACTATCGGCATAAGAAGCAGACGGGCGGCGCGGGGCAGTTTGGGGAAGTTTATCTGCGGGTGGAACCGTTGGAGCGCGGGCAGGGGTTTGAGTTTGTGAATGAGATTTTTGGGGGGGCGATTCCCGGGCAATATGTGCCGAGCGTGGAGAAGGGGGTGCATGATGCGCTGGCGAATGGGGCGGTGGCGGGGTTTCCGATGCAGGATGTGCGGGTGATTGTGTATGACGGGAAATATCATCCGGTGGACAGCAAGGATATTGCGTTTCGGACGGCGGGGAAGTTTGCGTTTAAGGATGCGATCGCCAAGGCGCGGCCGGTGCTACTGGAGCCGGTGGTGAATATGGAGATCAGCACGCCGGAGCGATATATGGGGGACATCACGGGTGATTTGAATGGGCGGCGCGGGAGGGTGATTGGCGTGGACGCGATGCCCGGGGGGACGGCGGTGATTCGCGCTGCGGCGCCGCTGAGCGAGTTGGGGAGTTATAACGGGCAGTTGCGCAGCGTGACGAGCGGGCAGGGGAGTTTTGTTATGGAGATGAGTCATTATGATGTGGTGCCGCCGCAAGTGCAGGCGAAGGTGATGGCGATGTATAAGCCACGGGAAGAGAAGGACGAATAATTTTTCGGGAGGGGGGGAATGGCCGCATCAGAGGCCGGCATTATTTTCGGACGCGCACGATGAGGCGGGGGATGATGGTTTGCGCGTTGGTGTGTTTTCAACGTCTCAGAATATTTTGATTGCGCAAGAATTGCCTGTTCTCGCTAAACCACCGAGGTTTCCACGACGATACGAATTGCACGTCTTGATGACTGAGTTTTCATCTGCTGCGACACTTGTGTTGTCGGATAGATATGGCTCAGGTCCGATATGAGGCGACGTGGACGTATTGGCATCGCGGTCCTGCTGCGGTCGGAGATCGACAATGGCATTTAGCTGGTTTAATTCGCGGGTCAACCCGATCGCGATCGATTTAGGGACCGACAGCATCAAGATGTTGCAACTTGAGCCTCGGGAATCGCAACTGAGATTGGCGTGTGCGGGGCTGGCGGAGGTGCCGCAGGAGATGCGGCATGATCCGGTGAAGCGTGATGCGTTTGCGGTGGAAGCGATCAAGAAGTTGATCTCAGATTTGGGATTCAAAGGGCGGCAGGTAATGACATGCCTGCCGGCGAGCATGATGGCGGTTCAGCATCTACGGGTTCGCAAGATGGGGGCGGATGATTTGGAGAAAGCGTTGCCGTTCGAGGCACAGGGGAAGCTGCCGTTCGATCCGCACAAGGCGATGATCAAGCACATGATCGCCGGCGAGGTGTATGAAGAACAAGAAGTGAAGACCGAAGTGATTCTGATGGCGGCGGCGCGCGATGGGGTTGATCGGCATCTGGCGATTCTGTCGAAGGCGAAGCTGGAAGTGGTGGGAATTCATGTGGAACCGGTGGCGTTGATTGAAAGCTTTTCGCATCTGTTTCGGCGGAAGGAAGATGCGGATTTGAGCACGATGTTCATTGACATTGGCGCGGGGAACACGCATGTGGTGATCGCGCATGGGAAGCAGATGGTGTTTGCGAAGCATGTGGTGGCGGGGGGAGACTACATCAACAAGAAAGCGGCGGAAGCGATGGGGAGTAGCGTGGCGCAGGCGAAGGAACTGCGCATTCGCAGCTCGGTGGATCGGGGCAATGTCGAATCTGGAAAAAAGATGGCGGCGGCGTTAGATGACACGATCACTGCGATGGTGTCGGATCTCATGATGTGCATTCGATATTACGAATCGATTTTTCCGGAACGGCATGTGGACCGGATTGTGTTTGTTGGCGGGGAAAGCCGGCACATGGCGTTGTGCCGGGAGATCGCGGAGAAGCTGGAGTTGCCGGCGCTATTGGGTGATCCGATGGCGCGGCTGTTCAAGGATGAAAAGACCAAATGCGGTGTCGAGCATGGGCAGCCGCAACCAGGGTGGGCGGTGGCCGTAGGTTTGGGAATGGGCATCGCGAATAATTGATTTAGCGAGGTGAACGTGGCAATGAACAGCAACAGTCCTGTGAACTTCCTTCCGGAAGATTATGTCGAAAGGCGTGCGGCCAGCCGGTGGAATTTGATCTGCATCGGGTTGTGCCTGCTGGTGTTGACGGTCGCCTTCGGCAGCTTTTTTTTCATGGTTCGCCAGAAGATGGTGGAGCAGGACATTCGGGACAAGGTGACGAGGGAATATGACGAGGCGGGCAAGGCGGTGACGGACACCGAGACGCTCGCGGAGGAACGGCAGCGGATGTATCAGAAAGCAGAAGTGACGGCGGGGCTGCTGGAACGGGTGCCGCGGAGCAAACTGCTGGAAGAATTAACCAAGCAGTTGCCGAAGAACACGCGCATTCTGGCGCTCATGCTGAAGACAAAAGATGCGCCGGCTCAAGCGATGCCGCAGACTACCAAGCTTGAGGACGCAAAGATGGCCAGTGACGGGAAAAATGGGAACGCAGAAACGCACACGCCCCCCCCACCGCCGGAGGTGACGATTGAGCTGACCGGGTTGGCGCCGACGGATGGATTGGTGGCTGAATACATCGCCAAATTAGGAAAAAGCCGAATGCTGCGTGATGTGACGCTGCAGTTTTCGGAGGAGTTTCACGTGACGACCGACGATCTGCAACGGCGGTTTAAGTTGAAGATGCTGATTAATCCGGATGCTGATTTTCGCATGCAAAGTTTAGCCGAAGCCGGGGAACATTGAGGCGCGTAAGAACCGATTGGAGACATTGATCATGAATTCTGGCATCCGTACTTTTGTGTGCATTGTGTTGCTCGGCGGCCTGGTCGCGGCGTGGTACTACTTTATGTTTCAGCCGCTGTCGCAGGAGATTGCGGGGATTCAGGAGGAGACCAAGATTAAGCGGGAGAAGCTGGAAACCCTGCGAACTGCAGCGGCGGGCGTTCGTGATTTACCGGCGGAGATTGACAAACTAAAGCAGGCGCTCTCGATGTTTGAGGCGAAGCTGCCCGATGCGCAGGAAACGGATAAGGTGTTTGGCGAGGTGTGGCAGATCGCGCAGAAGGATGGGTTGAACGTGAAGACTGTGCGACCGATGGAGGTGATCAACGGGAATGATTACAGCGAGCAGCCCATCAAGCTGACGATCGTGGGACAGTTTGGCGATCCGAAACATCCAGAGCGCGGCGGGCTTTATCCATTCCTTAAAGCGGTGGAAGAAATGAACCGGGTGACACGCATCAGTGAGATGACGATGTCGACCGAGCCACGAGCTGATGCGCCGCTTACGGCGGAACTGACGCTATCGATTTTCTTTGGCCAACGGGCGAAAGTGGCGAGCGCACAGTAACGCATAGCAGCGAGACTGCATGGCGCGCAGAGGCGAGACTTTTTCAAATATCAATACGCAATGAAGGTGACGCGATGAGTCAACAATGGAATGCCGGGGATGAGAATAGTTCGCATAATCTCACGAATTCCGGCGAGCATGAATTGCCGGCGGAAGAATCAGGAGCGGGAGGGTCTGTAAAGAAGCTGAGTTTGAGCAGGGGAACGCTGGCAGTGGTGGGTGTGTTTGCAGCGGCGGTGCTGTTGCTTTGGGTGTTGGGGAAACAAGCGGGACCGAAAAGCGCGGATGCGGAGGCGACGGGGGACGACAAGGTGGATTCGGCGCTGCATGAATTGCTCGAGAAATCCGGGAAGGGAGAGAACCTTCGCGTGATGTTCAAGGACACGGATTCGATCGTGAAGATGTTTCATCAGCCGGGATCGGTATCGGTGCCGTTGGAGAAACTTCCGATTAATCCGTTTGATCATGTGGTGGAGAAAGCAGAAGCGACCGATGCACCGCCGGTGGTGGTGCATGCGGATGACGCGGCGCAACTGGAAAAGATGCGGCGCGTTGCTGATGAGTTTAAGGATTTCAAATTGCAAACGGTAATGCTGGGGCGGCGGGCAACGGCGATTATCAACAATCAATTTGTTCAGGTGGGCGGACATATTGGCAACTTCACCGTGACGGATATTCAAGCGCAACGCGTGATTCTCAGTTGCGCGGGCAAGAATTTTGAGCTGCGACTCGCGCGACCGAATGCAAACTAAGCTTTTTGTGTAATGGAACATTCAATGACAACCCATTCTGATGAACGCAGGCACGGCAGCACTGGCTCCTATGCGGAGGCGGTCGGCGGCGGCGCGGGGGGGTGTTGCGGTTGCGGATGACAACAGCGACATGGAGATATGGAGGCCGGCGGTCTCTGCGAAACGGAAAAAAGTAGAGGATGTGCTGCTGGCGAATGGGCTTGTTGATCCAGAGCAACTGCAGCAGGCACGGACGGTTCAGCAAACGAGTCGCGGGAAGAGGGTATCGCAGATTCTGCTGGAGATGGGGGCGGTGAAGGAGGAGGACATTCAGAAATCGCTTGCTGAGGTCACACGGTTGCCGTTTGAGATGATTGATCCCAAGGGGGTGGAACGACGCGCGTATGAAGCGCTTCCCGCGGAATTCATGAAACAGCGCGGATGCATGGTGCTGCGGTATGAGGAGGCGGGGAAAATCACGATTGGAATGGTTGATCCGGCGAATGTATTTTTGCTGGACGAAGTGAAGCGGAAGACAAATTCAAAATCGCTGAGTGTGGCGGTGGTTTGCCTGAGCGCGATCAATGCGGCGATTGAGGCGGTGAACGCGTCGAGCGATCAGAATGAGAACTTTGACGAAATCATGAAGGACATGGGGGAGGAAGATGTCGAGCTTGTCGAAGAGGAGAAGGAAGATGTCACTGATCTTACCAAGGCATCCGCGGAAAGCCCGGTCATTCGGCTGGTGAATTATCTGATTTTTGACGGCGTGAAACAGGGGGCAAGTGATATTCATATTGAGCCGCACGAGAAGCGGTTGGTGGTGCGTTATCGGATTGACGGCGTGCTGTTTGATGCCATGACCCCCCCCCACCAGATGAGCTCTCCTGTTGCGAGCCGATTAAAGATTATGGCGAATATGGATATTTCGGAACGGCGCATGCCGCAAGATGGACGCATCCGCACCGTGGTGCACGGACGAAAGGTCGATTTGCGCGTGAGCACCTGCCCAACGCAATATGGAGAGAAGACGGTCATCCGTATTTTGGACAATCGCTCGATTTCGCTTGGGCTTGAGCAACTGGGATTCAGCGATGATTGCCTGACGATGCTCCAGAAGCAGATTGAACGACCAAACGGAATCATGCTGGTGACGGGCCCGACCGGAAGTGGAAAAACGACCACGCTGTATTCCGCGCTTCGCTGCATGGATGGTTCAAAGCTGAATATTTCGACGGTGGAGGATCCGGTGGAATATCACCTGGGATTCGCCAATCAAATTCAAGTGCATGACAAAATCGGGATGACCTTTGCGCTTGCCTTGAAGTCGCTGCTGCGGCAGGATCCGGATGTAATCATGCTTGGTGAAATACGTGACCCGGAGACGGCGCATACGGCAGTGCAGGCGGCGCTCACGGGGCATTTGGTGCTATCGACACTGCACACGAATGACGCGCCGAGCAGTATTACGCGGCTGATTAACATCGGCGTGGAGCCTTATTTGATCAGTGCCGCGTTGAACGGCGTGCTGGCACAGCGATTGATTCGACGCATTTGCGCCAATTGCCGGGAGCAAGTGAAATTGCCTGGCGGCGATCTACGAGAATTTATGGAAAGCCGCGGGTTTGATCCGAACAAAGTTTTCGTCGGCAAGGGGTGCGACAAATGCCGCAACACGGGCTACAAAGGCCGCGTCGGGATTTATGAATTATTGGTCCTAGATGACGTTGCACGCGACATGATCGTTAAAAATCCGAACGTCACGGAGCTGCGGCGAATTTGTAAGGAGCGGGGGATGGTGACGCTGCGGGAAGACGGCTTGCTGAAGGTGACGGCGGGGCTGACGACGGTTGAAGAAGTGTTATCGGCAACGGAAAACACAATGTAAATCTGAATTCATCCGGTCGTCACAATGACCGATGGAATAGATGTGAGCGCCAGTTTTGCGCTACCAAAATGGAAGGACCTGTATGTCAATGATCAATGATATTCTGAAGGCGGCTCTCGATAATAAAGCCAGCGATATGCACATTGTGGTAGGGCAGCCGCCATTGATGCGGCTTCACACGGTGATCACGCCTCTGGATTTTCCGGTGATCACGGCGGAGAGCGCCATGCGGATATTGAAGGATGTGTTGAGCGAACATCGTCTGCCAGCCTTCGCTGAAAAACGCGATGCGGATTTCTCTTACGAGATGCCGGGATATGGCCGCTTTCGCGTGAACGCACATTATCAACGCAATACGGTTGCTTTGGCGTTTCGCGCTATCACGGACAAGGTTCGCGCGTTGGATGCGTTGTCTTTGCCGGATGTGGTGCAACGGCTGACATATTTGCCGCGCGGGCTTGTACTGGTGACAGGCGGGACGGGTTCGGGGAAGTCGACCACGCTTGCGGCGATGATCGATGCGATGAACAAGCGCTATCAAAAGCACATCATCACGCTGGAAGATCCTATTGAATATTTGCTGCATTCGAATAAGTGCACAATTGAACAGCGAGAGGTTGGCAGCGACGTGCCCAGTTTCGGCAGCGGTCTTAAGCATGTGCTTCGTCAGGATCCTGATATCATTCTGGTGGGCGAAATGCGCGATTTGGAAACAACGAGTGCGGCGATCAGCGCGGCGGAAACCGGCCACTTTGTGCTTAGCACGTTGCATACCAACAATGCCGCGCAAACCATTGAACGTATTATCGATATTTATCCCGGCGAACAGCAGAATCAGATTCGTTCGATGCTGGCCAACACACTTCAGGCTGTGGTTTGCCAGGAGTTGTTTAAGCGGATCGATCAGCCGGGGATGATCCCGGGGGTAGAGATTTTGATCGTTACGCCGGCGGTGCGAAATCTGATTCGTGAAAATCGAATTTATGAGATTCATAATGTGATCGAGACGAGCCGCGCTTTGGGAATGCAGACGATGGACACCGCCATCAAGCAGCTCTATTTCAATGGTAAGATTTCCAAGGAAGACGCGGTGGCCATGGCGCATCAGCCTGAGAAGTTGGAGCGGCAGTTAGTGGCGTGATGGCGCGAATTTCGTGCAACGGCGCGCGTCCAGGCAGAGGTTAATATGCCCAGTTATCGGTATGAAATAAAACAAGCGACAGGCCAGGTTCAGGCGGGTGTCATGAGTGCCCCGAGCTTGGCGGGCGCCTCGGAAATGCTGCGGGCGCAGCAGGCTTACATCCTGTCGCTGGTGCCCGTTGAGATGTCGCGATCCAAGAGCAGCTTCTTCGGATCACTGAATTTTTCGATGAGTCCTGGGCCTGGGTTGAAGGAAGTCGTCGGCTTCACGAATCAATTGGCGGTGATGATCAAGGCAGGCATCAGCATTCGCGCGGCGCTGGAAGGGATTTCTGAACAGACGGAGCATCCGAAATTTAAAACAATGCTCATTAGTATCAAGAAAGACGTCGAATCCGGCAAACCCTTCTCCGAGGCGCTGACGAAGTATAAGACGACGTTCAGCCCGCTGTATATCAACATGGTCAAGGCGTCGGAACTCTCAGGATCGTTCGGCCAAATGCTTGATCGCATCTGTGAGTATCTCAACAGCCAATTGGAGACGCGCTCCATGGTGATTGGGGCGATGGTTTATCCGACCGTCATCGCGGTGATGGCGATGGGCACGACGTGTTTTTTGCTGGTGTTTGTAGTGCCGCAGTTTGTGGGGATTTTTCAGGGAAAGGAACATTTACTTCCGCTTCCGACAAAATGCCTCCTCGCGCTCAGTCACTTCATGCAATCATTTTGGTATTTGATCCTGCTGGCGGCCGGCGCGGGCATCTGGGCGTTCCTCACCATTATCCGCACCGACTGGGGCCGGCTCTGGTGGGACAAGGTCAAATTGACGGTTCCGATATTCAAGCGAATGTTTCGGGCGCTGTATATTACGCGTTCACTTCACACGATGGGCGAACTGGTGAATGCGGGCGTCCCGATGTTGGACACCTTAGCCATCACGGCTGACATCAGCGGCAACACGCTGTATCGCCGCATGTGGCGGGCGGTTTATGCGTCGGTCAAGCAGGGAAAGAAGATTGCCCATCCGTTGCAGAAGAGCGCGCTATTGCCGCGGGCGGTCGTGCAGATGATTTCCGCGGGCGAAGAATCCGGCAAGCTAGGAGAAACCTTGGACAGCGTATCGAAGTTTTATCACAAGGAATTGAAATCGACTATCAAAGCAGTCACGTCATTGATCGAGCCGCTGATGATCATTGCGATGGGTGGCGTCGTCGGGTTTATCGCGATGTCGATTATCTTGCCGATCTTTAAGATGAGCGCTTTGGTTAAATAAAAACGGCGCGACATATAATCAAGTTCATTCGGGCACCGGCGACGGTGCCCGATTCATTTTTTGCTTTCGTTTCGATTCTATTGGAGACTTTAATAGGTATTCAAACTGTCTTGGCAAGGTCTAAGACATCGGTGTTAAGGCAGGCGGGATGTGCGGTCTGTATGAGTTACACACGCTCCGAAAAGTTTCTACGGCGACCAAAAGGGGTCACGCTCTTTGAAACAGCGCTGGCGACGATCATTATCGGTGTCGCCATTACTGCCATGGTCAAAATCGCGATTTATACTTCGCAGCAGATGGCATATTCGCAGCGGAGGTCTCAGGCGATGATGTTGGCGGAAAATATCCGCGAGATGATGGTGGGGCTGCCATTTTCCGATCCCGGCTACGGCACCACGACGTTCGGCCCCGAGGCCGGCGAAACCGGCTTGGCGCAATATGACGATGTGGACGATTTTGACGGCTTTAATTCTTCGGTTCGCGCAGACATCGCTAATGGCTCACCCGTTGGGCCGATTGACGCCAACCGAAATGTGATCACAGAGATCGTGGCCGGCGTCACGCAGGTTCCGATGGAGATGCGGAACTACAAACAGCAGATCGCAGTTGATCCCGTCAGCACGGCAGATTTGACCCTCACTCTTGCGAAGCCCAACACCGCGAGAACTGCCGTGCGAGTTACCGTCATGGTGAGTTACCGTTCACCAGGAACCTCGACATGGAACGTCGTTGCAACGCTGCGATGGGTCAAAACGCGGTAAGCATGCAGTTGTCAAAGGGGCAAAGGAGCGATGTCATGACATTCAAACGAACACTTGAGAGAACGGCCAAGCGGCGTGGCACGACGCTGCTGATGACGCTAATGTACCTCACACTGTTTGGCTCCCTTACGACGTCGATGGTAATTTTTTCCACGGCCTCTTTGCAACTTTCCAACGGCGAAGACAAAGCGATGCGGTCCCTGGCCGCCGCGGAGAGTGGAATGGCGTTCCTGCAAATGCAGCTTAGGCTGATGCCCAAACCGGTCACCAGTTATGGAACAATCAGCAACACGTTGGCGCAATCGCTCTGGTCGCAAAATGGGGGGATCGCGGCGAACCTAGCGGCGCAGTTGAACGGCAGTTCCAATCTTCAAGGAAAAACGTGCACCGTTTCCGGCAGCACGATTACGGTTCCAGCTATTCAAGTGGCTTCCACATCGGTCGAAACCGCGATGTTTGACCTGAAGGTGGTGCAGGATTCCGTCAGCCCGACGACGCTTCATCTCACCAGCGTGGGCAATTGCGCGGGCATTTTAAAGGGCATTACCTGCGATGTGCTGATCGCAAAGCAGATTAAATATGCCGTGTATAGCAACGTGGCAATTCAGTTGGGGAAGAATGTGGTGGTGGAGGGGGACATCGTCAGCACGGTGACGAGTTTCTCGAAGGGGCCGCCGGTCTGGATGCTGTCCGATTTCCGGGCGCTCACAAATCAATCGGGATTGGATTCCGATCTTTCGGCATTCCGCAGCTATATCAATTCGAAGGATCCGACCTACTCAAATCGCTTGGATGTGCGGACGCCTTCCGTGGCTACGGCGGCGGCGGCGGCGGGATTTACCGACCGAAACGGCGATGGCTTTATTGACGACTATGATCTTTTCTTGAAGCACGTGGACAGCAACAGCAATGGAAAAGTGACCACGACCGAGTTTACCGATCCAGCGACAGGGCAGCCGTATGATTCGGAACTTTTTACGTTGCTGGACACGCTTAGCCCGCCGTTGACTTCCGGCGGGACGACTCGCGCGGGATACAACGATGGCGTGATCGACAACAGCGACGGGTACGCAAAGGTGAAGGGGACGGTACAGGTGGGCGTGACGCAAAGCGCGTGGGACACGTGGGCGCGTGATACTAGTTCATCAGGTGGGACGGCAGACGGGGTCGGTTTTCGCGAGCAATTCCAAGGGCCGGTGGTGTCGCCTGATCCCACGGTCGCACCGGTGCAATTCGGCATCAATCCGGCCGATACGCCCAGCCTGCTTCCCTCTAATTTTGATACATCGAGCTATGCGTCCGCGTCAGGCACGAATGCCGGGGCTACTTCGGGCTCGGTGGCATCGGGGAGCGTTTCGAATGTGGTGCTGACTTCTTCCATGGCCAACGGCGGCACAATCGTCGAAGGGACACCCTACGGCTCGACATCTATCCAGGCCACTTATCAACGTCCGGTGTTCAACAATGTCACTTTTACCAACGTCACGATTCCGAAGGGACTCAACGCACGCTTTAACAATTGCACATTTAAGGGCGTGACGTATGTGAACATGACCACCAACATTACCAAGTCGGACGGTGTAACGACGACCACTGATCCCAATGACGGAATGGCATGGTCGCAACGCATGAACGGCAACAGCACATTCAGCTCGACGACCACGCTCACGTCGAGCAATTCGCAAGGGTATAGCAACGGAAACAATCTCCATTTTGATGGCTGCACATTTAATGGGCCGGTCACGGCGGCGGATCCCACTGCGTATACGCACTTCACCAATTCGTGGGAATTCACCGGCGCGACAGACTTTAATAACACCACCGATCCGACGGTGACGATCATGGGCCCGAACACCAATATCGAGATGGGCTCGTTTTCTGACCCGAATGCGGCGCCTTCGACGTTGTTGGGAGTGGTGGTGGCGGGCAACATTGATATTCGTGGGCGGTCCATCATTGACGGGTCGGTGTTGGTGGTGGGAAATGGAGCGGGCAACACCACGCTGGGATATTTTGGGGCGAGCGATTCGAGTTCGAATCCGACGGCGCAGCCGGAGGGCGGGTATGGGCGGCTATATATGCGGTATAACCCGTCGCGCGGGTTACCCAATGGAATCAACATTCCGGTGACGCTGAGCCCGGTTGCGAGCACGTATCACATGATCAGCGTTTACAAGTGGGGAGGATAATGCATGGCGATGAAGCGGCGGACGCATCGGAGGGGATTGAGCTTGCCGGAGGTACTGTTGTGCGCGACGATTTCGGCGTTGCTGCTGACGGCGTGCGGGGTGGCGTTTAAAGCGAGCTTCGCGAGTTATCGCGCGCATCAGGAGCGGCAAAGTTTGATGGCGATCGGGCGGACGACGCTGGCGCGGCTGGCGCGGGATATTCGGGCGAGCGATCTGCATGGCCCGATCAATACAGCGAACCAAGCGACGGTTTCGAGCCAATTCGCGGCGGGGACCATGACGGACACGCCAGGCATCCAGATGATCAAGCAGACGGCGGATGCGGATGACCCCAGCGTGAACGCGGCGGTGTCGACGACGTGGGTGCTGTACACGTATCAATTCTCGGCAGCGACGCACACGATCACGCTGACGCGGACGGTGAATGGGGTGTCAACGACGGTGACGCTGGCACCGTGCGTGTCGGACTTTCATGTGTATATGACGCCGACGCGGAGCGCGACGAACGTGCTGACGGGGAACCCGACGTATGATATTTTGCTGCGGGCGACGCTATCGATCACGCTGACGAATCGGGATGGGAGCAACAACAAAGTGATTCAGGATGGGGATGGGGTGGAAAGCGAGCGGTTCATTGAGGCGGCGATGCCGCGGAAGACATTCACAGGGCTGTGAGAGAGCGGGGTGGAGGGCGGGCGGTGTGCGTTGCCGGTGGGTGGGGATGCCGGTAAGATGCGACGCTCACGGAGAAGATATGCAATTATCGAAACGAACGCAGTATGGGCTACGCGCGATGATCTGTTTGGCGGATGCGTACCAGCGGGGGTATCTGCAGACAAAGGAGTTGGCGAAGCGGGAGGGGTTGCCGAACAAATTTTTGGAGTCGATTCTGTCGGCATTGACGCGGGGGCGGTTTTTGACGTCGAAGATTGGGGCGACGGGGGGATATCGGCTGACCAAGGCGCCGCGGGATATTGTGGTGGGGGACATCGTGGCGCGGCTGGAGGGGAATGAGCTGCTGGATGAGCAGGAGGCGGATCCAGGGGAGCGGCCGGGGGAGATTGCGATACGGTTGATGCAGTCCCGGTTGTCGGAGGCGTTGCGTGGGGTGTTGAACACGGTGACGCTAGCGGAGTTGGCGGAGCAGGTCTCGGCGCAGAGCCGGGGCGGGCAGATGTATTACATATGAGCGAGACACCGAGCCAGTTGCCGGGGGGGAAGGTGGATGCGACGGCGGCGCGGAAGCGGCCGGGGGTGGGGCGGCACTTGCGGTCGGCGATGATCACGGGGCTGCTGACGCTGATTCCGTTGTTTGTGACGCTGTACATTTTGCAGATATTTTTCAGTTTTTTGACGAAATATACGCAGCCGTTGGCGAAGGTGATTTTGACGCCGTTGTATGCGAAGACGCCGTCGGAGGCGTTGGTGGATTGGGCGGCGTCGGCATTGGCGTTGGTGATTTCGATCGTGCTGATTTATGTGATGGGGCTGCTGGGGAATTTTGTGGTGGGGCGGAGGCTGTTGGATGCGGTGGAGCATTTTATTGAGAATTTGCCGCTATAAAAATCATGACCAGGGCAATCGATGAGGTGCCTATGAAACTGTCGCAACGAAAGAGGCTTGAAGCCGCCGGGTTCAAAGGGGTCACCATCCAGGAGCTTCTCCATCTTTCCGATGAGGATATGGCCCTGATCGACCTCAAAATCCGCCTCGTAACGATGCTCAAGGCGGCGCGCGAGGCTAAGGGGATCACCCAGCAGAAACTCGCGAAATTGATGGCATCCAGCCAGTCGCGCGTTGCGAAATTGGAAGGCGCATGCGCGGACGCCAGCCTCGACCTGATCTGCCGCGCCCTGTTCGCCGTCGGCGTGACCTCACGGGAAATCGGAAAAACCATCGCCGCCAAGCAGGCGGCGTGATGAAATGACTTCCAATGCGCCAAACTCCTTCTGCTCGCGATCGCAACTGCATCTGTTTTCGCTTGCACCATCCCGACACCGCCCGCCTCGTATCAAACCATTTCGTCTGCGCCTGCGATCCATCCGCTCGATGAACTACAGCGCGAAGCTATCGGTGAGAAAATCATCGACTTCGCCGATCAGAAATTCCCACGCCCCCTCTCGCGTGAAAACGCGTTTCGCATCCTCCTCAATGCAGAAATGTTCGCCGGCGCAGCAGTTGGCATCGGCGGAGACGTCTCCGTGCAAGTTGAAGCATTTCAAATCTTGCTGGCGCAACCCGACGCTCTGCCCATCTTCTCTGGCCTCCTCAAGCGAGCCAACACCGCCGGCAAGCTTTACGCATTGTGTGGCTATCAATTGTTTGCCCCAGCAAAGTACCCAAAGGCAGCGAAGCCATTCGAGCAATCCGCAGAACCGATTCGTTGCATCTCCGGCTGCATCATGGATCACCAGCCAGTTCACCAAATGATTGACGCCATCGACGGCAGCACCTACGACATCGCCAGCGGCGTCATTCCAAAAAGCTTCCGCGATGCCC
>Ga0206959_10151_pt2 | contig 15115 bp, 15 predicted proteins | sample Alteio_BWOrgHeat_31_FD_152971 | JGI IMG/M metagenome (GOLD analysis project Ga0206959, IMG submission 152971) | Enriched cells from forest soil in Barre Woods Harvard Forest LTER site, Petersham, Massachusetts, United States -... | ecosystem: Environmental > Terrestrial > Soil > Temperate forest >...
GTATTGGCTTCGTTGGGCTGTGGCAACCCCACGGCACTGGCGGAACTCAAGGCCGGTGAAACCGTTCTCGATCTCGGATCGGGCGGCGGTATCGATGTCCTGCTGTCGGCGCGACGCGTTGGCCCTGCGGGTAAAGCCTACGGCCTCGATATGACGGATGAAATGCTCTCACTGGCGCGGGATAACCAGCTCAGAGCCGGGGTCGACAATGTCGAATTCCTCAAAGGTGAAATCGAACACATCCCGCTTCCGGATAGCTCGGTGGACGTGATTATCAGCAATTGCGTCATCAACCTTTCGGGCGACAAGGACCGCGTGATGCGCGAGGCCTTCCGGGTTTTGAAACCCGGTGGCCGCTTCGCTGTATCCGATGTCGTCACGCGCGGAGAAGTCCCGGCAGACGTGCGGAAAAATATGCTGCTGTGGGTCGGCTGCATCGCCGGAGCGCTGGACGATTATCAATACGTGGCGAAGCTCGCCAAAGCGGGCTTTGATGGCATCGACATTGAACCGACGCGTGTGTACAACATCGAGGATGCACGGACTTTCCTGAGCGGGCAGGGCGTCGACGTGGACGCGATCGCGCCGCAGGTTGAGGGGAAATTCATGAGCGCTTTCATTCGCGCCACAAAGCCCGCGAGCTGTTGCGCTCCGGGCTGCTGCTCGTGACGTGGGCGCGGCGTATTGCCGCTGAAGCACTCGGCACCGGTCTACTGCTGGCCGCGGTCGTAGGTTCCGGCATCATGGGTGAACGGCTCGCTGGGGGCAACGTCGCAGTTGCCCTTCTCGCGAATACGCTGGCCACCGGCGCTATGCTGGTCGCCCTCATTCTTGCCTTCGGGCCGATTTCAGGCGCACATTTCAATCCAGCGGTTACGATAGCCGACGCTTCACAAGGCGGACTGCCGTGGCGGGAAGTACCGGGATATCTGGCCGCGCAGGTTGCTGGTGCTTTTGCCGGTGTCGCGGTGACGCATGTCATGTTTAGCGAGCCGGTATTCAGCGCGTCCCGCCATGCAAGGGCAGGGGGCGCACAGCTCTTTAGCGAGTTCATCGCAACCTTCGGGCTGCTTTGCGTCATCTGGGGCTGTGCGCGGCGGCGCTCGTCTGCCGTTCCGTTCGCGGTCGGCGCTTATATCACGGGGGCCTATTGGTTCACTTCGTCAACGTCTTTCGCTAATCCGGCTGTGACCCTTGCTCGATCGGCAAGCGATACATTCGCCGGTATTCGGCCTGGAGATGCACCGGGGTTCATTGTGGCGCAACTGGCAGGGGCCGCTGCCGCTACACTCCTGTTTCGGTGGCTGGTTCCATCCCTGCTGCATAACGCTACCTCTGTCGTCGTTTCACACTCTGAAAGGTAAAATTTATGAGCGATAAAAAACGGGTGCTCATTCTCTGCACAGGAAATTCAGCGCGTAGCCAGATGGCCGAAGGGCTTTTGCGGCATGATGCCGGTGAGCGCTTCGATGTGGAGAGCGCGGGCACGAAAGCCAGTTCGGTACGCCGGGAGGCAATTACCGTCATGAGCGAGCTGGGGATTGATATTTCCGGACAACGTTCAAAGAACGTTGATGAATTCGAGGGCCAGCGGTTCGATTACGTTATCACTGTGTGCGACAACGCCCGCGAAACCTGCCCGGTGTTCTTCGGCGCTGCGGAAAAACTTCACCATAGCTTTGACGATCCGCCCGCACCTCTTGCCGGCACGGACGACGAACGCATGACAGTCTTCCGGCGTGTCCGGGATGAGTTACGGGCGTACTTGCGAGATTTCAGCAGCCGCCTCGCCTAAGGACCCCTACCAAATGATTGCGTGCACTTGGTTGGATAACGCGCGTCGCTGAGATTTGAGAAGCGCTCGGGAAAACTGCAATACGCATTCGGCTTCCGGCGAGCGTGCCTTGGCCAAATCCCGACTTTCAACTGAGCCCGTTGGCGGGTTGCAGCAACGCGGTGCCGGGAAAATTCAAACTCTATTCTGAATCCCTTCAACAGATTTGCTCTTCTTCGGCTCGCCTGGCCCGGTCGCCTGGCGCACAATGAAAACGCTTATGAAGAAGATCCTTTCTCGCTCCGAGCGCAGGCGCGCCGTCGCCCGCGCCAACGGCGCTAAGTCCGGAGGGCCCGTTTCCGCTGCCGGTAAAGCCCGGTCCTCCCAAAACGCCATCAAACACGGCCTGCTTACTGCCGGCATGATGCTCTCCACCGAGCACGCGGAAGCCTTCGAAGCTCTGAATCACGATCTCACTCTCGAACTCAACCCAACCACCACTACCCAGGCCATCCTCGCTCGCTCATTCGCCATGTGCGCCCTCCGCCTCAATCGCATCTGGGACCTCGAGGCGGCCGCCCAGCGCGCTGAAATCGCCAGGATCGCCGGTGCCAGCGGAGCAGACGGAACCCTGGAAGCCTGGCGTCGCCTCCACACCCAGGACCCAACCTTCACCCTGCTCCGGCGTTATGAAATGACCTTTACCCGCGAACTGCACCGCACCCTTCGCCATCTCACCGAACTTCAGGAAAAGTGTGCGGAACGAAACGAACCCGCGGACGATTCAACTTCCTTAATTTCAAAAACTTCCAGTCAAGATGCCCCAGCCGTTCCCGGCCCGGACTGCGGAGGGCCGGGCAATTCAGGCCCCGGCTGCGAGCTTCCTGAAAATTCTCCCTCGGAAATTCCCCCAAACAGTGGCGGAAACCCTGCATTTCTGGCAACATAGAAGTTAGGCGCATGCACTGTCGGTCATTCGGGCTGGCTTGTGCGCGCTACAAGTGAGGCGAGCGCACGGTCGGCCACTCGGGCTGGCGTTGTGTGCGCTATGAATGAGGCGAGCGCACAGTCGACCACTCGGGTCGGCGTTGTGCGCGATATAAAAAATGTTTCGATTCGAAACCGCTGGGGAATCCCATGGCGAGTGTCTCGTTGCAACCCTGACGGGCCTCCCGTCCGGCATACCGATCTCGTCCGCGGTGATCGATCACGAACTTTGGCGCAGACAGCAGGGCTATGGCCGTGGTGGCCGCATGAAGATTGAGACCGACAAGGCCTCAATCGTCTCCGGCGTCCGCAACGGTTGCACCATCGGCTCGCCCATTGCGCTCATAATCGCCAATGCGGACTGGAAAAACTGGACTGAATCACTTCCAGTCGAAGCAGGCGACCCGGAAAAGCACAAATCGGTGAACCGCCCTCGGCCTGGCCACGCGGATCTCGCCGGCGCGATGAAGTATGGCCTCCCGGAAGCCCGCTACATTTTAGAGCGGGCCAGTGCGCGGGAGACAGCTGCGCGGGTAGCTGTTGGAGCGGTTGCCAGGCAGTTTCTGGCACAGTTTGGGATTCAGGTATTAAGTCATGTGATTGCAGTGGGTTCGCGTCGGTTGGAGCGGCCCGTCGCATGGAGCGAGTTGGTGGAACTGGCGGGACGCAGCGAAGTCCTGCTTGGCTGTGTGGATTCGGACGTTGAGAAGGAAATGAAGGAAGTGGTGGACGAAGCATATAGAACCGGAGACACCGTCGGCGGCATCTTTGAAGTTGCCGCACGCGGTATGCCCCCCGGTCTCGGTTCTCATATTACGTGGGATTCGCGCCTCGACGGGCAGCTTGCCCAGGCCATCGTTTCCATGCAGGCAGTCAAAGGAGTCGAAGTCGGTTTCGCGGAGGAAGGGGCTCTGAGTTTCGGTTCGAAAGTGCAGGATACGATCCATTACCGGAAGGAAGAGCAGCGCTTTTATCGCGGCAACAACCGCGCTGGCGGCCTCGAAGGTGGCATGACGAACGGTGAGGAGATCCGTGTGCGCGGTTTTCTTAAGCCCATCTCCACCCTCCGCCGCCCGCTGGAATCGGTCGATCTCACTACCCACGAGCCGGCGAAAGCGGCCTATGAGCGATCCGATGTCTGTGTCGTCCCCGCGGCCGGCGTCATCGGGGAGGCTATGGTGTCGCTGGTCCTCGCCAAAGCCATGTTGGAAAAATTCGGCGGCGACTCCCTTCCTGAAACCAGACGCAATTACGATGGCTATTACGAGCAGGTGAAGAACCTCTGATGTTCCGGCCGGTAGTCCGCTATCTGAACGACCCCGTTCTTGAAAAACCCGCCGAAGCAGTTACTGAATTCGGTACCGCGGAGCTGCGCCAACTGGTGGACGACATGTTTGAAACCATGTACGAATCCCACGGCGTTGGCCTCGCTGCTCCTCAGGTGGCGATTTCCAAACGTGTGGCCGTGATCGACGTTGCCGGCGCCGAAGAAGATGCGAAGCCGGAAAAGATTGTTCTGGTAAATCCGAAGGTGATCGCCAAAACCGGTAAGCAAACCGGCGAAGAGGGCTGCCTCAGCATTCCGGGTTTTCGCGAGCCGGTCACCCGCGCCAAAGTGGCGACGGTGCGCGCTCAGGACGTGGAAGGGCAATGGTTTGAAGTTACCGGGGAAGACCTCCTGGCCCGCGCCATGTTGCACGAAATCGATCATCTGGATGGCATCCTTTTCCTCAATCATCTGAGTGCCTTGAAACGGGATCTGATCAAGCGTAAAATTCGCAAGATGCAGAAAGCGGGCGAATGGGAATGAAGTCCGTCTTTCTCGGCACGCCGGATTTCGCCGTCCCCTCGCTGGAGCACATGATCGCCGCTGGTCACGGCGTCGTGACCGTGGTCACCCAGCCGGACCGGCCCAAAGGCCGTAAACAGGAGTTGATTCCGTCGCCGGTAAAAGCCGCCGCGCTGCGTCACGGGATTCCGGTCTTCCAGCCGGAACGCATTCGCCGCCCCGAGGCAATTGAGTATCTTCGCGCGCTGCAACCGGAAATCATGATCGTGGTGGGTTACGGTCAGATCATTCCGCGCGTCGTAATAGACATCGCCCCTCGCGGTATCATCAACGTCCACGCTTCACTGCTGCCGGAACTCCGCGGAGCAGCGCCCATTCAATGGGCTATCGCACGCGGCGGGAAAACCACAGGCGTCACGACCATGCAAATCGATGAAGGCCTTGATACCGGTGGCATCCTCATGCAGAGCGAGACCGCCATCGATCCCAATGAAACAGCTGTTGAGCTATCACCCCGCCTCGCCGTTGATGGCGCGCAGCTGCTGGTGCGGACCCTCGCAGGGGTCGAATGCGGGAACCTCCCCGTCGCGCCTCAGGATTCATCGCGCGCCACCTGGGCGCCCATTCTGAAAAAAGACGACGGGCGGATCAACTGGACACGCTCCGCCCACGAAATTCATGATCACATCCGGGGCCTCCAGCCGTGGCCGGGCGCATTCACCTGCTTCCGCGGCCAAACGCTCCACCTTTGGCGCTCCCAACTTTCCGGCCGCCGCTCGGACCTGCTGCCGGGCGCGCTTATTAATGACAGCGGAGTTTTCGTCACTGGTGGCGACGGCGCCGCTCTGGAAATTCTGGAAGTACAACTGGAAGGCCGTAAGAGAATGCCGGCGGCGGTTTTCGCCAATGGACAGCGGCTGACGAACGAAGAACGATTTGCATAATGAGACCACTAGACCTACCCCTTGGATTTAAGTACGCGACTGCCTATGCGGGAATCCGCAAGCAGGAAAAAGACGACCTTTCGCTGATTGTTTCAGCGACGCCGGCTGCTGCCGCCGCGGTCTTCACACAGAATAAAGTTCAGGCTTCCCCTGTACAACTGGCCCGCACCAATATGCGAGCCTCGAAAGGTGTCGTTGGCGCTGTGCTGGTGAACGCCGGCAACGCCAACTGCGCCACCCGCAACGGTGACAGAGTCGCCGCCAACACCACAAAGGCGCTGGCCAAATTACTCAAGCTCCCGCCGACTCAGGTATTACCCGCCTCCACCGGAGTCATAGGTGTGGAGCTGGATGAGAATCTGATTCTTTCCAAACTCGAATACCTTGTGGAGAACCTTCGCGACGATGCGCTCCCTGAGGTCGCCAAGGCCATCCTCACGACCGACCTGCAGACCAAGGGTGCTTCTCGTGAAGTTACGCTGCGTCGCGGCCTGGTGCGTATTGCCGGCATCACCAAAGGTTCCGGAATGATTCACCCGCGCATGGCGACCACGCTCGGTTTCGTGATGAGTGACGCTCTGGTGCCACAGACGCTGTTACGCCGCATGCTTCTCCGCGCGGCGGAAGTCAGTTTCAACCGTATTTCTGTCGACGGCGAAACGTCTACCAACGACATGCTGGTGGTGCTTGCCAATGGAGCGTCCGGCGTCCGGCCGGATCCGAAAGAAATGAGCATTTTCGAGGAGTCTTTGACCGAAGTGCTGCAGTCGCTCGGCCGCCAGATCGTGCGCGATGGCGAAGGCGCCCGTAAGCTGATTTCCGTCGAAGTCCATGGCGCTCTTACCGATACGGCAGCTTCTTCCATCGCGCGCTCCATCGCCAACTCACCGCTGGTGAAGACCGCTATCTCCGGGTGCGATCCCAACTGGGGCCGTATCCTGATGGCAGCCGGTAATTCCGGCGTCAACTTCGATCCAACCCTGGTGGAAATTACTCTCCAGGACGTCAAAGTTTGCCGCAATGGCCTCGCCGCTCCGTTCGATGAAATGGATATGAAACAGCGGCTGGACGATACCGACGTTTCCATCGTCTTCCGCATCGCCGGCAAAGGCAAAGGAAATGCTACCTTCTGGACGTGTGATCTCACCGAGGACTACATCCATATCAACGCCAACTACCGGACCTGACCGCGTTTCGCGCCGGCAGTTGCTTGTCGGCGCGGTCGTGACTTCGGGCTTAGTGTCAGCTCTATTGGCCGCTGATCCGCCCGATACTCCCCTCAACCGTCTGGCAATTCTTGCTGCCGCGTTGACCACGGGGGACGCGGTGACTGCCGGGAATTGCTTCGATAAGTCACTACCCGGTTTTGGCGCCATCGCGGCTTACATTGATGCGCTCACCGCGCAGACTGAAGTCTCCTGCTCGATCGACATCTTTTCTGAATCTGGAGATGACCCGGTCAGATCGCTGGAAGTCGATTGGCTGATGACGCTCGTCGCACGCACCGCCGAAACCTCCAGCGAGCGCCGCCGCCAGAAAGTCACTGTCGAAATGCGGCTCGAACCACAGAAGAATCGCCAGGAATGGAGAATTCTTAATCTTTCTCCCGTTAGTATTCTTTCCCCGATAAATATCGGATAGCCTCGCCGCTCAAAATAGTTTGAAATGAGGCGGTGCGATTGCGCACTAAATAAGTGAGAGAATGCCGCAACGAAAAAACAGCGATCGCGTTCATATAGACAGAAGCCTGGGCGTTTTTTTGCCCTTTAACTTGCTTCCGTAACCGCTGTCCGAAGTCAGCGGCTCTCACGGGCCGACTTAGTGAATCATCAAAAAAACATTGCCGCGTTCGTATTGTGTCTGTTCGCGTCGCTTCCCGCGGTGGCACAGATCGACGTATTGACCGGCGGCTACGATAACGCGCGCTCCAATGCCGATCTCAGCGAAACTATTCTGAATCCGTCCAGCGTTGAATCGTCTTTCGGCAGGTTGTTTTCACTCGCAGTTGATGGTCAGGTCTACGCGCAGCCGCTCTATCTGCGGAATGTCACGATCCCTAACCGGGGCACTCATAATGTTGTCTTCGTTGCCACTATGCACGATTCGGTTTACGCGTTCGATGCCGATCAGCCCGGCGTTCCATTATGGAGCGTCAGTCTCGGAACGCCAGTCCCAACGACGAATTACCAGTCTGACATCGGCCCTTACACCGACATCAATCCCGAAAACGGTATCCTGGGCACGCCAGTTATCGATCCTTCTACGGGAACTCTTTACGCGGTCGCTGCAACTTATGAAAACGGTGTTTATATTTATCGCCTGCACGCGCTGGACGTAACCAGCGGTCAAGAGCGCTTCGGTGCGCCTTCTGTAATCACTGCGAGCGTCGCCGGAACCGGTGACAGCAGCGATAATGGCGTAGTGCCTTTTGTGGCAGGACAGCACCTGCAACGGCCAGCGTTGCTTCTGTTGAATGGTGTTGTCTATCTTGCCTTCGGCTCGCATGGAGACGCTCCTCCTTACCATGGCTGGATCATGAGTTACAACGCATACGACGTCGGTCGTCAGATTGCCGTGTATAACCCCACGCCGAATGGCGAGGGGGGTTCTTTCTGGCAATCCGGTCGCGGTCTTACCGTTGACGACCAGGGAAACATCATTGCTGTCGCAAGCAACGGAGCTACCGATTTCAAGACGAACTTCTCCGATTCTGTTCTCAAACTCAGGCCGGCCGACCTGAGCGTGCTGGATTGGTTTGCCCCTTATAACGTGCAGGACCTGAACGACAGCGATGAAGATCTCGGCGCGGCGGGAGCGGTTCTGCTTCCTGGTTCGGGGTATTTCCTCACCGGCGGCAAGGAAGGCAAGCTCTACGTGATCGGCCAGAATTCTTTTGGCCACGAAGCCGATGACGACGCTCAAATCTCGCAGACCTTCGTCGCTGCCAATTTTGGCCTCTTCAACTTCGCTCTCTGGAATCGTGCCGATGGCCAAATCCTTTACACCCACGGCGCAGATGAAATCGTGAAGTCGTGGAAATTCACGGGATCGACCTTCAGTACCAATCCTCTTGCGCAGAGTCTGGACGCTTTCCACGTGATGTTCGAGGGAATGACGGTGTCAGCCAATGGCAGCGATCCGAAGAGCGGCATTCTTTGGGTCACGCAGCCGGTAAGTTCCCGCCTGCCCAGTGACGGCCATCTGGTAGCCTACGACTCCAACACTCTCGCTGTTCTCTACGACAGCCTGAACAACGCTGCTGACGCCACGGGCGGTTTTACCAAATTCGCCAACCCGACGGTCGCCAACGGCAAAGTTTACGTTGCCACCAACTCCAATACACTTATGGTCTACGGGCTGTCATCCGGAACCACAGGCGGCATCACGCCCTCTATCACCGCGGTTGTTAATGCCGCCAGCTATGTGGGTGGTGCGGTGGCTCCGGGCGAGATCGTCGCGCTGTTCGGCGAGAACCTTGGCCCATCCTCTCTGGCTGTCAGTACGTTCGATGTCTCGAACCAATTGCCGAATCAACTCGCGGGCACCCAGGTAACGTTCAACGGTATTCCGGCACCGCTGCTTTATTCCATGGACACCGCTGTTGCAGCTGTCGTTCCCTACGAGGTCGCCGGCGCGCAGAATGTAACTATCCAACTGACGGCGAATAGCCAGTCATCTGTGCCGCAGATCCTCCCGCTGCAGGATTCGCTGCCAGGAATCTTCTCGGCCGATTCTTCCGGAAGCGGGCCGGGTGCCATCCTCAATCTCTACTATTCTCTGAACTCATCCGACAACCCGGCCGCTGCCGGATCGATCGTCATCATCTACGGCACCGGCGGTGGTGCAACTCCGAACGCCCGTACGGGACGTCTGGTGACGATTGCAGACCAGACATCTGCTACCGTCTCCGTAACAGTCAATGGACAGGACGCCCCGGTTCTCTATGCCGGAGCGGCGCCGGGGTTGGTGGATGGCGCAATGCAGTTGAACGTCCGGTTGCCGCAGGGTGCGACTGGGGATCTCCCGATTACCGTCACTGTCAATGGCCGCACCAGTCTCGCAACCGTCACAGTCTCTGCGCAGTAACTTGGCGCCGTCCGGTTATCGCAACGTCGCGAAGAACTTCTCCAGATCGGGATCCTGCACGTCGCGCGCGCCCAGCAGGAAGCCGCGAATCACCCTCCGCGCCAGCCGGCGCTCGTTCGAATCGTTCGCCGTTGTGGCGCGTTTCTGCAAGTCGGTTAGCCGGCTCTTCATTCGTTCCCGGAAAGGTGCAACATCGTCCGGTCCGCTCATGTCTTCCAGCAGGCCGTTCAACTCCGCCGTGACCATGGATTCGTAGCGCTCGTCCTCGCGCCGCTGCTCCATTTCTGCTTTCACCGCCGACGAGTCGCTCAGGGCTTTCGCCTTGTTGCGGGCCTCGGTCACATCGCGCCAGCCGTCGAAATCGGTTGCAATTCCAGACCAAAGCTGCATTGATTCCACGCCAGTCGCAGCCGCAGCGCGCTTCTTCGCCGCGGCGAAGAAAGCATCGATGGATTTCTCATTGCGCGGCTCGAAGCCCGATCGCATCGCCTGCAGTTCCAGCCATTCAATAGCTTCGATGGCGAGTTCGGAAGTCGGCCATGTGTGCCCGCCGGTGAAAATGCGCACTCGATGCGGCGACTTCATCAGCCGGTCGAACTGCTGCATCTCGATGTAGTTGAAATCCTCGGTCCCCGCCGTGCCAAACACCGGGAAGTCGAGTTTATCCGGTGGATTGGGGAAGGGAAATGCCGCGCTGGAAGCAACCACGCCGGCATATCTTTTGTCTTTTTGCAGCGCCAGTCCCATCGCCAGCCGGGAACCGCCGGAGTGGCCGGTGGCGTAGATCCGCTTCAAATCGGTGTGGAACCGCGTAGTGACATCCACAAACATGGCGTGGGCAGCTTCGACGCCGATCGCATACGGACCGTTCCGCGAGTTCTTCGAACCAGCCACGATGTAGCCGTACTTTTCAGCCGCTGCCTGATAAGTGGTGACTGGCGCTTTGCCGTTGGCGCGGGCATCGAAGGCAAGCAGCACCGGCCACGCGCGATCCGGCGTGTAGTTCGAGGGCAGATAAAGTGCATAGCTTTGCGACGCATCTTTCTCGCACTTCACGTCGTCGATAATCTGCCCTTTTGGCAGATCGGCGGCAGACGCGGCTGCGGTAAGGAGGGTATACAGGAAAACGGTGGTGCGCAACATAGCTTGCCTAAGGTTACAGCAGTTTCCGCCTCCTCTCGCGGTATGATTTTTCTGACGTGTTTACTATCTTTCTCACTACGTTCGGCGCCGTGTTTATCGCGGAAATTGTTGGCGACAAATTGCTGTACACAACCGGGATTCTCTCGGCGCGCTATCGCACGGTGCCCGTGATGATCGGCGTGCTCGCTGCCTTCATGCTGAAAATGGCGGCGGCAGTTCTTGCAGGCGAATGGATCCGTAATCTGGCGCCCGCTGTAGTCGCTGCCCTCACTGCGGTGAGCTTCATCGGCCTCGCGATCGCACTTTGGTTCAAGCCGATTGAGAAGCACGAGGAAAAACGTGAAGAAACCGCAGCGTCGAAAGCTGCCATGGTTTCGTTTGCCACGGTCTTCTTTTCCGAATGGGGCGATGTGGGACAGATCACCGCGGCCACCATGGCGGCACGATTCAGCGCCCCGGTCCTGGTCTGGGCGGGCGCGGTGGTTGCGATGTCGACCAAGGGCTTCCTTGCAGCCTCGGCCGGGGCGGGAATTCGCCGCTGGATTGTGGAGCGCATCTCGCCCCAGATAATCCGCTACGCGGGCGTGGCGGTCATGCTGATTCTTTGCATCGCTTCCGTTGTGGAAACCCTGTCCGAAGGTCACGCTTGACCGACCAGCAAACCCGCCGCGCCGCTCTCAAATTCATCGTCTTTCTCGGCGTCGTCAGCATGTTCGCCGATATGACCTACGAGGGCGCGCACAGCATTGTGGGCCCATACCTGAAGGAGTTAGGCGCAACTGCCGCCCAGGTCGCGTTCATTGCCGGCTTCGGTGAAATGCTGGGCGCCAGCATGCGCTTTTTCTCCGGCAGATTTGCCGATCGCACACATGCTTATTGGCTGATCACTTTCCTCGGATATGCGATGAACGTGGTAGCCGTGCCGGCTATGGCTTACGCCGGTACCTGGCAGGTGGCGGCGCTGCTGGTGATCGCCGAACGGACCGGTAAAGCCCTGCGTGGACCAGCGCGCGATGTCCTTCTCTCCGGCGCCACAGAGACTGTTGGTCACGGCTGGGGTTTCGGCCTGCACGGCATCATGGACCAGACCGGAGCGGTGCTCGGCCCGTTGATTATGATGATTGCCGTGGCGAGGGCGGGGCATTTCGGCCCAGCGTTCCTTTGGCTATTCTTTCCTGCAGTTGGGACATTGATCGCGCTAACCTCCGCCCGCATACTGAACCCGGGACGTGACGTAGTGCCGAAGATGGTCAACACTCAACACCTCACGTCAACCTTCTGGATCTACGTTGCCGCCGCCGGTGTTCTCGCGGCCGGCTTCCTCGACTTTCCCTTACTGGCGTATCATTTTCAGAGCCGTGGCCTGATCACCCAGGCCAACATTCCGCTCGTGTACGCAGGAGCGATGGCGGTAAACGGGCTGGGAGCGCTGGTATTCGGACGCCTGTTCGATCATTTTGGTCTGAACATTCTGGTGTTCGGAATCCTGATCTCCGCGATTTCGCTTCCACTCGGTTTTCTGGGAGGATCCAGCGCCGCAATCGGCGCTGTCGCCTGCTGGTCAGTGGGTTTGGGCGCCCAGGACGCCTGCCTGCGGGCCGGCATCGCAAAGGTAGTATCGATGAACAAGCGCGGCACGGCGTTTGGGGCGTTCAATGGCGTCTACGGTGTGGCCTGGTTTGCCGGCAGCGCGGCAATGGGCCTAATGTATGCGCATTCGCTGACAGCTCTGGTAATCTTCGGCGTTGTCCTTCAACTCATCGCGGCGGCCATGTTCTTCGGGTTACGCCGCCGGCTGATTTAGACTCACACTAATGGCAGCCACCCCTTCGCACGATCTCTCCCGCCTGTGGGAGGAGCACACCCAACACGAATTCACTACTCGCGATACCGAAGCAACCCTTGCCACCATGGTCTCTGACGCATACGTGAACCATATCCCCGTGCTCACCGGCGGCTTCGGCCACGACGCCCTCCGCGAGTTCTATTCGGAGCGGTTCATCCCCTCCATGCCGCCCGACACCGCGCTCACCCCGGTTTCTCGCACCGTGGGAACAGACCAGCTGGTCGACGAAATGATCTTCAGCTTCACCCACACCCAGGAGATGCCATGGATGCTGCCCGGCGTCGCCCCCACGAACCGCCGAGTGGAAATCCCCCTGGTTGCGATCGTGCGATTTCGCGACGGCAAACTCGCTCACGAGCATATCTATTGGGACCAGGCGTCTGTCCTGAAGCAGATCGGTCTGCTGACGGACGAGTCGCTTCCGGTCCGTGGCGTGGAAACCGCGCGTAAAGTGCTCAATCCGCGGTTGAGCTGAAATGAGCTTCCGCGGCAGCTCTGCCCACACGCTCATAAGAACTCAGCCGGTCCGCATGGTCGTAGGTGTCGCTGACAACGATGATTTCGTCGGCTGCGGTCTCACGCACCAGAGCCGTCAGCCCGGCTTTGACGGTCGCTTCCGAGCCAACAATCGCCGCAGCCAATCGGCCGTCCACGGCATCCCGCTCCTGTTCGCTCCACAATCCATCCATCGAATCCACCGGGGGTAGCAACTCCACCGGCTGGTTGCGAATCAACCGGAGGAAACGCTGCTGCGGTGTCGTAAGCAGTCGCTGCGCCATCGCATCGGTTTCGGCCGCGAGCACGGGCACGGCCACCATCAAATGCGGCCGTTTCAGGTTGCTCGATGGGCGGAAGCTTTCGCGGTACAACCGTGCCGCAGCCGTCAAATGGCCCGGCGCAAAGTGAGCGGCAAAAGCGAAGGGCAGCCCTCGCTCGGCTGCCAGCTTTGCGCTGTAGTCGCTCGACCCCAGCAGCGTGATCGGTACCTCGCTCCCCTGTCCAGGAAACGCTTTCACTCGCTGGCCAGGGAGTTCCGGTCCCAGAAAGAATTGCAGTTCGCTCAGCAATTCCGGAAAATCGTCGCCCGAGCGGGCATTGTCTCTTCGCAGCATGAACATCGTGTGGAAGTCACCGCCGGGAGCTCGCCCCAGCCCCAGATCGATCCTGCCGGGATACAACGCATCCAATGTCCCAAACTGTTCCGCCACCACCAGCGGCGCATGATTCGGCAACATGATCCCGCCGCTGCCCACTCGAATGGACTTCGTTGCATTCGCCACATGTTCAATCAGTACTGCGGTTGCCGAACACGCCAGGCCCGCAATCCCATGATGCTCAGCCAGCCAAAAGCGCTTGTAGCCCCATTTCTCCACGTGCTGCGCCAGATCGACGGAGCGCTTCACCGCCGAGGCCACACTCTCGCCCGTGCGCAGACTCACCAGGTCGAGGACGGAAAGCCGAAGAGGACTCTCCACGCTTACTTCTTGATCGTGGCGGTCGCCAGTTGCCCGGTTCCGTATTTCTCGATCATGCGCGTCTTCATGTTGTATTCATCGCCGGCCGAAAGAATGTAATACGGTTTCTCCCACGGCTGATAAACGCGATGGTTGTCGTGAATCGCGACCTTCCACTTTCCGATCACCTGAAAATGATCGCCAGTTACCACAATCGCAGTGCCCTCCGAAATGCCGATTCCGAGCAGCTCCGGATATTTTTTGATTAGCGGAATAATATCGTCCCAACGGCTTCGGGTATTGATGTGCTGATCGATTCCTGTTTTTCGCAGAAAAGCGAAACCATGCTGGTGCTCCGCCTCCGGCGCCATCACCAGGTTCGGTCCTTCCACCGCTCCGCGTACCAGATAATCGCCCTGAATGCTGGCTCCGGCCGAACTGCCCCCGATCACCCCACCGCGCTCCAAAACTTTACGGAACTCAGTCAGCGTCCGAGTGCTTGCGTAGGAATCCACGATATTCCACTGCCGTCCGCCCACGAACCACACCCCTTTGGCATCTCGCAGAATACCCGCGAACGCCTCCGTATCGGCTTCTTTTGGATCCGCGGTGTGCAGCATGTGGACATCGGTGAGCCCCAGCTTCTTCCACGGCCGGATGATCTCTTCTTCCTTATAAACTTTGATCCTGCCGTCGCTCTCTTTGTTACCCCCGGCTGTAGGCACAATGATGATCTTCGCGCTCGGCCCGCCAGCCAGGTTGATGAAAGTTTCGTAGATGCCCGTGCCGGCGGCATCTCCACCTCCCTGGATCACCAGCGTTCCGCGTTCCGGCCCATACTCGGGTGTTTGGGCCGCGAGGCCGCCAGCCAGCATTGCCGCGGCGAAGAATATTGAAGGAATTTTGAAAGATCTGAAAATGACTGACATAAGCGCGCTTAACTGTCGATCAGTCTATCAAGAGGCGCCAGTCTAATTTCGCGGCGCAGGGCGGACAATCTTCTCGAACAGATCTTCCTTCTCTTTGTTCAGATCCTTCGCGGCGTGAATTGGCGTGGCGATCTCGAGGTAAGACTCGTTGCCCTTGCGGAAC
>Ga0206959_10173_pt2 | contig 15030 bp, 14 predicted proteins | sample Alteio_BWOrgHeat_31_FD_152971 | JGI IMG/M metagenome (GOLD analysis project Ga0206959, IMG submission 152971) | Enriched cells from forest soil in Barre Woods Harvard Forest LTER site, Petersham, Massachusetts, United States -... | ecosystem: Environmental > Terrestrial > Soil > Temperate forest >...
CAATGCACGCGACAGGCTGTCTTCATCCCAGTCGGCGGCTTTGGCCAGCAAGTCCGACGAGAACGAACGCCCGATCGTGGCGGCAAGTCCGGCAAGCTCGTAGGCCGGCGCAGAAAGTTGCGCAAGGCGCGCAGAGATCACAGCTTGGAGCCGCGGGGGCACCGAACTTTTTGATCCCCGGTCTTCAAGCAATGCACGCACACTCTCCACAACAAAAAGAGGGTTGCCCTTCGTCGTTTGATAAAGGGCGCTTAAGAACCCCGCATTGAATTCACGCGTTGAGGTCTGGACGGCGAGCGCGGCGGTTTCCTCTTCGCTGAGCGGAAAGATCGAGAATTCCGACAAACGCCCTGATTGGCCCAACTCCCGGATCAAGCTGGCCAGTGGATGGTCCCGGCTGATTTCTCCTGTCCTTACGGTCCCCAGCACCAGGAAACGGTCGGCTGCCGTGGATCGAAACAGGAAGTGCAGCCAGTCGAACGAGTCGTGATCGCACCATTGCAGGTCATCGATCAGCAGCAAGAGAGGTTTTGGCGCCAATCGGAATGTCGCACTCAGAGCCTCGTAAAGATGAAGGCGTTGCCAACTCTCAATGAGAGGCTGCGGTGGCGGAATATCAGGATTTTCAACCAGAATTTCGGGGAGCAATCGCGCCAATTCAGCCATTTGTGACTTCGGCAAAAGCCCGCGGGCAACCCGCAACGGCTCCGTCCTGAGCCACTCGGCCACGGGGCCATAGGCATGCTGGCCATGGGCCAGATAGCACCACGCGCGCGCTACAGCCTGTCCGGGATCACGGGAACACGCTTCATAAAGTTCCTCGGCGAATCGGGACTTGCCAACCCCCGGATCTCCCACGACCACGGCGAGACGCGGCGCATCCTGGGATGCACTGTGCCAACAGTCGAGGAGTCGCTCCCACTCTACCTTTCGACCCACCATTGGTTGCAGCCTTGTCGCAGCTAATGGTGGGGGCTCTGTCTGGCGGTTAGGCGCAGCTTCCGATTTGAGCGCCTGCTTGAATAAGTCCTGCGTCTCCTTGCTGGGACTCACGCCAAGCTCGCGTTGCAGGTTCCGGAGACATTGGTGATACACACGGATCGCGCTCGACCGATCGTGATTTCGTAGGTGAATCCGTATCAGGAGTTGGTAATAACCTTCACGAAGCTGATCGAGCGCGAGAAGCCGCGCCGCATGGCGTATACCTGTCGGGAAATCACCCTCCTTCTCTGACAATGTGGCGAGGCGGCTCAGAATCTCCGCGAACTGCAGGCGTAATTGTTCACGCTTCGGGCGCAGCCAATCGTCGTATAAGTCAGGCAGCAGATCATCCTGATAGAGCCGTGCTGCTTGTTCGAGAGCTTCACGCTCAGTCTCCGAGTCGCCTCCCTTGGCATTCTCCGCCGCTCGGGCCGCAGCCTCGAACTCGACCACATCGATCGCACAGGAATGATCGGGCAGCCAGCGAACGGTGTGGTTGTCGCTCACAAGGAGAGAACATTCGACGGGTAGAGCTCGTCGCAGATTGTGGAGCAATTGGCGCAGGTTGGTGCGTGCCTGAGCTTCCGTCGACTCTGGCCAAATAAGGGACGCGAGCTGCTCGCGGGATTGCACCGCTTCGCTATGCAGCACAAGAAACGCGAGCAGCGATCGCACACGGTTCGTGTTGACCGATGTGATCAGATTTTGCCCGAATGTGAAGCGCAATGTGCCCAGCAGTTCAATGCGAATCGGCGTCACTTCTGAATACTACCGAAGAACTGAAAGTGGATCTAAGTTATTTGATCAGCTGCAATCTACCAAGGTGCTCGAGGTAGTGAAGGCTCGTTGCGCCCAGTCGATTGGGCGTTCTGAGGGCAGCTGAACGCCGGCCGCAGATCCCGGCGGCAGTTGCCCGCCCAACGCTCGCCAACCCCGTTTTGCCATGGACTTCGGAAACTGGTCCGCTTTGGCTGGATGCCAAAGCTCTTCACTGTGTCGATGACTTCCTCATTGAAGCTCCCGTCGCGATCAAAGATCAGGTAGCCGGGCGCCGAGTCATAGGGGAATGCTCGCGCAACTGCTGAATAAGCCAGGCACTCCTCGGTTGCCTGGTCACGTTGTAATGAAGGATACGCCGTCGATCATGGGCGATAACGAAGAAGCAGTAAAGCACGCCGAAGGTGAGCGTGGGCACGGTAAAGAAATCCATCGCCGCGATGGCTTCCCTACGCTTGCTCAGAAAGGCCGCCCATCGCTTTGCCGGATCCGAATTCCGTGGCGCTTTCCGCATCCCGCGCAAGACGGTCCGTTCAGAAATGTCGAAGCCGAGCATCTTGAGTTCGCCATGAATCCGTGGCGAGCCCCAGGTTGGATTGTCCGCAACCATGCGGAAGATGAGTTCGCGGAGTTCAACGCTGACGCCCTTCCTGCCGGCGCGAATTGGATGTCGCGAGAGCCAGGTCCAATACGGCTTGAAACCGGCCCGGTGCCATTGCACAACGGTCTCCGGCTGAACGAGAATCAATGTCTCCCGCCAGCGGGACCAGAAGCGCCGCAATATCACCCAGAAAAGTCCCTCCGTAACGGCAAGTCGAGGATGAGAATGCCGCCGCTTCAAGATAGCAAGCTGTTGGCGGAGAGCGAAATTCTCCAAGAGGAGATCGCGGCGAGAACGAAAGAATCCGATAACCGGAACGGGCAGAAGCCTCAATAAACACAACATGACACCGATGCTACCTGGACTCAAGCCACGTCGAATGCACCTTCATCTGCTTGTTTTGAAGGTAGATCGCTATTTTGGCGAACGACAGCAGGACAGATTGCGGCAGCTCCGGCGGCGACGGAGGAGCAGGACACGAATATGGCATGACGTTCCGGGGCCGCCTTGATCATCGATCTAGACCCGCTTATTCTTTGGGCAACGGAACGGCACAGAGCTGAACGTGAAGGCTAGGTAACATGCATGCCTTGGCCTGCGGGAACCAGAAGGTCTTCGATGCGCACCGGCAAATTGCGTACCCGGATACCAGTCGCATGAAAGACGGCATTGGTAATTGCAGCGGCAATTCCGGCAAGACCTATCTCACCAACGCCGCGGGCCCCAAGCGCATTGAGTTCGTAGTCGGGGAAGTCGAGAAAGGTCACATCGATATCGGGAGTGTCCGCGTTGACTGCGACGACATAGTCCGCGAGGTTGTTGTTGATCGGAGCACCCGAGCGCGGATCGTACATTGTTTCTTCGAATAGGGCCATGCCGACGCCCATCATCACAGCGCCTTCAATCTGATTACGGGCCGGTCGCGGATTCAGGATGCGTCCCGCATCGATGACGGTGACTACGCGACTGACGCGAAGGCGAGCAATCTCGGGTTGCCATGTCACTTCAGCAAACTGAGCGCCGTAGGAATGGAACGAGAACTTCGGCTTCGCGGACCCGAAAGTGCCATCAGATTTGTCTGTGCCCGCAACAGAATTGACTTTAGCAATCTTCAAAATCTCTGCGATCGGCACGGCGCCTTGCGTTTGTCCTTTCAGACGAACGGTTCCGCCGACAAGCTCGAGATCTTCCTGCTTCTTTCCTTTGAATGGCGATCCGTCAGACTTGATGGCAACGAGCAATAGGGATTTGCCAGCTTTTCGAGCCGCTCCGAGAACGGCCGGTGTCATAGAAGCAGTGACCCAGGAGCCGCCAGAGATCGGTCCGGGCGGAAGAGAAGAGTCTCCGAGTACGACATCAACTTTGTTAACTGGAACTCCCGTCTCGTGACTGACTACCTGCGCCATGACGGTATAGGTTCCTCCACCAATGTCCTGTGTGCCGCAAGCGACACGTGCGGAACCATCTTGCAGGAGCTCGACTGTCGCCTCCGTTTCAATACGTGCCGCCAACCACGAACACGCTGCGACACCCCAGCCCAATGTAAGACCATCACGCTTCATCGAACCTATCTCTGGAGTTCGCCGCGACCAGCCGAACTTGTCGGACCCAACGGTCAGACACTCCTTCATGTGGCGCGATGAAAAAGGGATGTTCAGACTCTCGTCCAGCGCCGGCTCATTCTTCAACCGTAGCTGAACGGGATCCATCTTCAGCGCGATCGCCAACTCATCCATACCCGATTCGAGCGCGAATAGACCCGGGACTGCGCCTGGACCGCGCATTGCGGTGGGATTGCCGACATTTCGACGTGCGAGACCTCCGGTTACAAGCAGATTCGGAGTGCTGTATATAAAGGGTGTGATCTCTCCGCAACCTTCGTCGTAGTCATCGAGGATTGAGGTGTGGTTGACGTAATCCTGTTGTACGGCGGTCAGTTTGCCGTCGGCATCGGCTGCGAGTTGGATTCGCTGATCTATTGCAGGTCTGTGGCCGACGCTTTGGAACATCATCTGACGGCTGACTACCAGCTTGACCGGGCGTCCGAGGTTGCGTGAGCAGGCCGCAGCGAGCAACCCGTGAGGCCATGGCCACAGCTTGCCACCAAATCCTGACCCCAGATAACGAGTGATCACTTGCACCTGCTCTGTTGGAACACCCAGCATCTGCGCCATGACATCGCGATGATTCACAACCGCCTGTGAGGTCTCGTACAGTGTGTACTTTTTCCCATCGTAGACGGCGACGGAGGCATGCAATTCGATGGGATTGTGGGTTTCGACAGGAATCGTGTAGACCGCATCGACTTTTACTTTCGCTGCTTTCAGCGCTGCTGCCGGATCACCACGTTGACTCTTTTCGTCAGGTTTGTCCGTCGTAAGTGGGGTTCCCAGAAGTTTCGCGCTGGTGTTTGGGTTTTCCTTGTTGTATGTCACCTTCACGCTCTCGGCTGCGGCCCGTGCCTGTTCGACGGTTTGTGCCACGACGACAGCAACATATTGGCCGTAGTAACGAATCGTGTCGTCTTCAAAGGGTGGACGCTTCTCGTCCACGATGAGAGTGAACCCGGTTGAGGGAGGGACGCGATAAAGCTTACCGATGTTTTCGCGGTGATACACGGCTATAACGCCGGGCATCTTCTCTGCTCCGGGGGTATCGAGACGAGTGATCGTACCGCTCGAAATCGTCGCGCAGACGGGCCATGCGTAGAGGAGGCCGGGGAAGTTGTGGTCTGAAGCGTACATGGCAGAGCCGCTCACCTTGAGCGGACCATCTATCCGAGGCGTCGCAACGCCAATCACCTTCGACTCAGTTACCTGGTCCATCGTCGCCTCCTTAGGCGTTTTGGCTCGCCTGACCCATCGCATGCACCAGGCAGCGTTTGGCCAGCTCTACTTTGAATCCGTTCTGGCTTTGAGGCCGTGCGCCATGAAGTGCGGTCTCGGCTGCGGCTCGGAAGTTCGAGGGAGTCGCAGGCTTTCCGAGAAGCGCCTTCTCAGCTTCGGGAGAGCGCCAGGGCTTTGTTCCAACCCCTCCCATCGCGACGCGAATGAAATCGATTCTGCCGCCCGCGTCCTGCTTCATTACAATCGCTGCCGAGGCTAACGCGAACTCGTAGGAGGCGCGATCACGAAGCTTTAGATAAGCACTCTTTGTTCCGGCGGGCAGTTTTGGAAGAGTGAGATATGTCACCAGATCGCCCGGTTCCAATACAGTTTCGCGCTGCGGAGTAGATCCGGGAACGAGGTAGAACTCTGTTATTGGAACGGTTCGCTGGCCTTTTGAGCCCTCGATATGAACGACCGCATCGAGTGCCATCAGAGCAACATTCTGGTCAGAGGGATTGCTGGCAATGCAGTGCTCGCTAGTACCGAGGATCGCCAGCATACGGTTATAGCCGCCAATGGCGGAACAGCCGGAGCCGGGTTCGCGCTTGTTACAGGACGTTGCTGTGTCTCGGTAATAAACGCAGCGCGTCTTCTGGAGCAGGTTTCCGCCAGTTGTCGCCATATTGCGTAACTGCGGAGACGCACCTGCTAGTAGAGCTTGTGACAGGACCGCATACTGGGCTCTCACGGTCGGATCATGAGCAACGTCTGCGTTTCGCGCCAGAGCTCCCAGCTTCAGTCCACCGTCCGCTGTCTTCTCGATCTTGTCTAGCGGCAGACCGTTGATGTCTATCAGCTGCCTGGGTCGCTCAACGTTCAGCTTCATGTAGTCGATCAGGTTGGTCCCACCTGCAATGAAGCGGACGTCCGCGCCATTCTGAGCTGTGGATGACCTCGCCTGCGCCTTCACCGCGTCCGGTACCGTTTGCGCCGTCACGAGTTCGAAAAGTTCCATTGCCGGTCTCCTTCTAAGCCATTCGCCGAACTGCCTGGACTGCGGCAACGATGTTTGGATAGGCTCCGCATCGGCAGATATTGCCGCTCATCGCCTCCTTCACATCACCATCGCTTGCTCCCCATGGCTCCTTCACCATGGCGACAGCAGACATGATCTGTCCTGAAGTGCAATAGCCGCACTGGAAGCCGTCGTGCTCCACGAAAGCTTCCTGCATTGGGTGAAGGTGGTCGGGCTGGCCGAGACCTTCGATAGTGATGATTTCGGCGGTCTGCTGCATCGCTGCAAAGGTGAGGCAGCTGTTCACACGTCGACCATTGATATGCACAGTGCAGGCGCCACATTGTCCGTGATCGCATCCTTTTTTTGTTCCGGTCAGGTGCAAAGTCTCGCGTAACGTGTCCAGCAGCGTGGCACGCGGGTCAATCTGTACCGAATACTGTCGTTCGTTCACTCTTAATGTCACCGGCACGGCACCCGGGATTGTCTGACCTTCAGAACTTGTTCTCTCTTGCGCATCAGTTATCGTCGGAGAGATGGCTAGCGGAGCGACCGCAGTCGCTGCCGTAGCAACGCCCGCCGCTCCTATATGGGAAAGAAATGATCTACGGCTCAACTTCCCGAGCGAAGAGGTCGGTTCTTTATCATCCTTTTCTTCGAGATCCAAGTTCCACCTCCTGATATGGCCGTGTTGCAACGTTTGAAATCATTCGACATCACCTGCGTTGATAGATCGACGTCAGGTTCTGAAAAAGTGTCTCATCTTTGAAATTATGAACGAGAAAGCTTTTCTGATCACAGTCCCCTCGACATATGATGCGCTCGGACCGCAGCCGGGGACTTTCTTCGTTCAGTTAGCGACACCACGAATCCGATAAACGAGCGATAGCGTTGCGGGTTGGACAAGTTGTCCTCATCCACTCGAGCGCGGCGACGCATTACAGCCCGCTCTATATTCGAGCAGGTCAAACAAGAGAACCTTCAATTCGAGCGGCCAAACGGCGGTCAGAAAGATGTGCCTGAGCCATTCGTTCCCTATCCTGACTGCGAACCGGGAACCGACCAGCGCACCAGCAAACATCGTGAAGCCGAGAATTAGACCGAGTCGTGCCACGCCAGCACAAATCTCAGAACTTCAAATCGGGCAACCCTATTACATCTTCCGCGTCGGTTGAGACGCTGATGTTGTGCCATGCCTTGGCGTCGGATTCCCGCCTTTCCTCGGCAAACCGGGCATACTGCACGCCGTCACTGCCGAGCAAGAGGTGTGTAGGGAGCTGCTCTTAGGAAGCTAGTTGCAAAATGACCTGTGCGATCTTTGCCGGAGCGCTCGTCTCATGCCCCCAGTGTCCCGCCAACATCTTGATAAACGTGCCTACAGAGGCATCATAGTCGGGTAAAAGCTCCGATGTGCCAGCGGTTGCCCGCTTGCCCCAGTTGGTGGCGCTCCGACGGTCAGGGCTTCTCAAGCTAATTCATCTGTTCTTCGACAGACTCAGCGTGAATACCGTCCATTCTTGATTCGATTCCTCGAGCCAGACGCTACCACCGTGCTCTTCAGCGATTCGCCGAGCCAGGGTGAGCCCAAGACCTGTTCCGTTGGGTTTTCCTGCGGTCACGAACGGCTCGAACAACGTTTTCCGAATAGAGACAGGTATCCCGGGACCATTGTCCAGGATGGTGACGTAGATCCGTTCATCGGCTTCCGTAAGCTGGACCTTCACCTCAGGCGCGTGAGTTGAGCGTATCGCCGCCTGGCAGGCATTGAGCAGCAAGTTATATATGGCACTTTCAAGATTTCTGGCATCGATGTCTGCTTCCGTCGGCGGGAACTTGCCGATTGTAATGGACACGTTCCGTCCGTCTGGATGAAACTTCACTGCCGCGACGGCTTTCTCAACAACCAAAGAAACGCGCGCCCACACAAGCGGGCTTTTCCGTTCGTTGCTACCGAATTCCAGTAATGAATCAATGCGCTCCGTCATCGCGAGCACTGCTTCTTGAATTTCGAGCAGCAGCTCAGACCGCACATTCGTACATATATCGTGGCGCTCGAGTAGCTCGGCGTTCGCATAGATCACTGTAAGCGAGTGGCGCATATCGTGGGATATCGAGCATGCCATTATGCCGATTTCTGACATCCTCTCTGCCTCTATCAGTTGGCCTTGTGCACGCGGATGCGGCTCCTTTCGCAGATCCAGATCAACGCCCTTACCAAACATAAGGATATTGCCTCGGCCCTGAAATCTCTGTTTTCCCAGGGTGTGTACTCACTGTTTCCCTTTGTGATCTGGAGACATAGATCGAATGACTGGCGCCTGCGACGCCGAGTGTGTGGTTCCCGGCTCGCGCGGCATACCACCGTTCGAGGTCAGGGGATGATCGTTCTATCTTTGTTCGCTACCACTGCTTTGAAATTGTTGACTGCGTTGAATACCTGCGATCGCGATATACAGCGGCCAGCTCAGCAGGAATATCGGCTACAAAGCACTCTTGCAATCGTCCCCATGGCTGGGCCGCCGTGAAATTCGCAGGTCTTTGTACCAATTCATGGTGAGTCCAAAACTAAAGGCCACCTATGCGTCGTGACAACCTGTCAATGCGGAAATAGGCTGAACTATGCTAAGACGATCAATCGCATACGTTACAAGTCCTTGCACCTCAGATGGCGACAGGCCGAGAAACTTCGCAACCTCTGTTTCAGACGAGCGGATGATCAATCTCAGCATGAATGCCAGGCGGGGGAGATCGGGCAAGCTACCAATAGAACTGGGCTGAACAAACTGGTTCTCATCTTCCTCTCTGCGCGCGTCCGACAGTACAGCGATCGCCTGAGTGATGAGAACGTCTCGAGCCTGACTGTAAGCGAGTGCTGGAATGGAAGATTCAAATGCAGTCATATCGAGCTTCGCCATCGTGCGCTCGAATGTGTCTTCGACGAGCTTGCCATCTGCTACGAGATACCAAACCAGCGTCGCGAATTCATCTAGGTGCTCGAGCAGCAGGAAGCACCATGATTCGCTTTTCGGTGATGGGGTAAATGATACGGATGTGAATGAAGTTGCCATGATTGTTACTCCTAGCTTCGTAAGGGGGATGGCTGAAATCTAGGTCGTGTTCACACTAATCTCAATGCTTCGACGATAAGCGCGAACTCGTAGGCGCGGTCCATCAGCAGGCAGAGTTTTTCCGGCATCGGCCCCTCCGCGAGCAGCGCCCGTCCCTCCGGCGCGTCGTGCGCGTTGCCCGGCGAGAGAGCGAAGGTTATGGCCGTTCGAGCATTCGCGGCAACCATATGAACCTTGGTGTTCCATCCGCCCCGCGACTTGCCGAGCGACAAAGCGGTCGAGTTCCTGCCTCGGGGATTTAATTGGCGCCCTCAGTGACCAACCTTAATGAGGTTATTGATGAAATCCTCGGAGACTTTGAGGCGCTTCGCGGCACCGCTTTGGTGAATAATTTCGTGGACAAGATGAATCCTTTCAGTCATCAATAAACAGTTGGGATGCTTGTAAGCGGCGCGCAGGATGTGCCCATCCGACACTACAACCTTGAAGCTATGCTTTCATCAACATCGAAGAAAACCGGAAGAAACGCCTAACAAAGCTCAAGGACGATCTGACGATCGACCGATCGATCAGTCACCGATTTCGCGGGACGCGCAGGAAGGCAGTAAAGCCGTTCAGCCCGGGCTAAAAGTCAGCCATTCCAATCTCGCTCACCGATGAAGAACCGGGACCGGGTCTGCATACTCCCCTAGCAACGCGAAGATCAACTATTAACTTGATATCCGCGCTGCTTGGGAGTTTGTTATTCGCTTTCGGCGGGGAGAGCCATAGCTACTTGGCCTTGGATTTCTCGTGGGCCTGCGTAGAGTGTTCGTGCGCGGTGGTGAAATGCTCGTGAGCCTTGTCAGAATGCTCCAAGCCAGATTTGTGGTCGCCCTTTGCATGATGTTCGGCGGCTAAGCGGTGCGATTTCGCAGCCTTTGCCGTGGTGCTCTGGGGCTTTGTTGTGTGCATCTTTTGCCATGTTGTACTCATTTGGGCCCTAAGGCCGCCTGGTAGGACTGCGAAAGGGCGTGCCGGGTTGCTGGGCACTGGCTGATCGGGCTTGATATTCACGTAGAAGCAATGAGGGGATTCTGATCGGACGGAATCAGTGCAAGATACTTTTTTCCTTGACTACCGTTCTGTACGAGTGGGACGAGCAAAGACTTGATACGCGCCAGAATCTCCGGAGGAGTCCCAGACTGTGGAGCCATCCGTTTCAATGTAAAGAGATCCCGTTCCGGAGCGTCTCGAAAGGATTTCTGGACTGAGACTGGAGACGTAAACGCAGGCCGACGCACCGATTAGGTGATGCCAGGTTACGGCGAGTGGATGCCTGATGCGCATGTTGCACCATCGGCGACTGCGAATTGGCGAGTCTAGCCACTGTTCGGCCCGATCAACTGAACGAGCAAGGTTTGATCCCACGCGCATCCTATCTTGCTGTTATTGAGCAGCGTTTCGGTCATCTATCACCTTATTGGAAAAACACCTCTGCTATTCAAACCTCAGTTGCGTGGAGTTTATCGCCTAATCAGCGGGGGATCAGGGTCGCGGAGTTGTCGACAATAATCGCGGAGAAGCTGTCAGTGACTCCGCCGCACCGTCGGGGCGAGTGAAGGGCGAGCTCGATTGCCTACAATCCGAGGGGAAAGAAACCCACGAGGCAACTGCGATTGAAAGTCGCGCTTCAATGAAATAGAACGCGTCGTTCGCCCACCGGGTATCGCGATTTCCCGGGGCTTGCCGATGGTGAAGGAGAATCACAATGACAGCCATCGGGCCCTGCATACCCATTCCAAATAATGGTTCGTTAACCCCTCATTGGAAGGAATCAATGTCTACAGAGACGAAAGAAACAAAATTAACCAGCAAGGACGTAGAGGAAACACTGCGCGATGTGATTCAGAGCCTGATTGACGGCCAGGAAGGTTTCCAGAAAATCGGGGAACACTTGAAGGACGCTAGACTCAAAAGTTATTTCATGGCAGAGTCGCTGAAGCGAGCATCGTTCCGCGGCGAAATCGAAAATCATCTCCATCAAAAGGGCGTTCAGGACGTCAAAGAAAGCGGCACGGTAAGTGGCGCCATTCATCGTACCTGGGGTGACCTTAAGGCTCATCTCGGCGGCGGTGATCACACACTTCTAGAGACAGCGGAGCAGGGCGAGGATGCCGCAAAAAAGGCCTACAGAGACGCGTTGCAGAAGGAATTGCCTCTACCTGTGCGGCAGCTTCTCTCCATCCAGTACGTGCATATCCAGGAATCGCACGATTATGTGAAAGCTGCGCGCGATAGTAGTCAGTTATCGTCCTAGCCTGCGTTGTAGTGGAAAGGGCCCAAGGCCGCAGCTAAACAAACAGGCTGTCCGCTTAGGCTTTCTTTTGTCGTTTTCCGGGAACAACTGGTTCGGGCCCCGTCACTACCGATCCTCCGCCTTCTCGCTTGTTAATTGGCGGGTGGGCGCTCGATATGCTCCACGGTGTACACCGGCAAGACTCCCTCTTGCTGATGCAGTTCGAGACCGAGTTTACCCAAGACCGTGAAGATTGAGGGAAGGGCGGAGAAGTCCACGTTCCCCGCAGCGTTCGGTGGTGGAAGGGGCAGTCGCGCGGGAAGCCAACCTGCCGTGCTTACGGCGAACAACCCGCTGAGCTCCGTGCGGTTCACGACCGGCAAATCCGTCCAGTTCGAGATGTAATAAGCAATGTCATCCATGTTTATGGCTATTGCATTCAGGGGATGGCCGAACCCAATATTAAAGCTATGGCAACCTCCCGGGGCGGTATCAAAGATGCACTCCTTCTCGGTGATGGCTGACTTCTGGAACTTTGGCCCGCTGCTGGACACGGTAAGAGCAAAAAACAACATCCGTTGATTCTGGACCCGCATCGCGAGCCTGAAGCTATCGGCGAGCAATCCGCGAATCATTTGCTGAACGCGGCTACGCAGTTCAATGTCCTGAAGACCGGGTGCGATGGCGTTGACGGTTGCCTTCGCTTCAATATCGTACCTCTCAACTATGGTCCAGTCGGGAAGAGGGGCAAGACGTGGCGAAGGGTTGACCGGCACGTCATAGGCGTAGCTCAACAGCTCGATCACGGGAACAGCAGTCGCAATCAAGTCGCCGTTAGGCAGCACTTGCATTCGGCTGCTGCCTGGGCTGGTTGAATGAGCAGGTTTTATCGTGATCTTCTCAAACGCTTGCGACTGAGCGGCAGCAGGCCAAGCCACCAGAAAATATACAAGTGCCCGGTAGAACATTGACATAATTCCCTCCACTCGAATGACTATGGGAACGCATCGTTGGCATATTTTGACGGCCGGTTCTCGATAGGCTGTGCATCAATTCAAGCCAAGAAACGGACAGCGTCACGCATTGACGGTGATTTTTTGGTACCGAGCACACTCGCGGCCACAATTCGGCGTACTCCTCATTCCAGCGTGGATTATTTCTCGGGCGATGATGCCTGGGCGCGATTCATGGCTCGAATCAATCTGGGAAGAATGAGCTTTTCCATGATTGTGTTTGGCGGCGTGGACTCGGCGTTATAGCCGCCAGCAGTGAAAACGGCGACCAAACGGTATTGGGGCGCAATGTAGATCTTCTGCCCGCCGTTACCCTGCGCGGCAATCACGACAAGCTGCTGCTCGCCACCGGGCATCTCCACGTTAAACATGTGACGCCACCAGAAGTACCCATAGCTGACGTTGTCAACGTGACTGTGTTCACCCGTCGAAGTGTTGACCCAGGACTCGGAGATGACCTGCCGTCCATGCCAGCGGCCGCCGTCTTCGAAGAGTATTCCCAGCTTCAGCATGTCGCGTGGCCGGAGATGAATCTGCGAATATTCCTTGTCGACGTTGGTCAAATCGTAGTTCCAGGTCCAATCAGCGCGCGCCATGCCCAAAGGTCCGAAGAGGTATTTCTCCGCGAAATCGGGCAGGGGCATATGGACTGCACTCTCCGTCATTCGACCCACAACGGATACGCCACCCGTACAATAGTACCCCTCTGTTCCTGGGTCGTTGATCATGGGCAGATCGAGCGTTGCCTTTACCCAGTCGGGCGAGTCATCGAGCACCGTCTCCCGCCCCGGGGACGTAGAGCTATGGTCATCACAGTCCAGCCCTGAGCTCATGGAGAGGAAATCACCCAAAGTGATCGCACTTTTTCTTGGATCGGGGTTGGCATAGCTCGAGTAGCTCATCGCCGGCACCACTCGTTCGTTCACTCCGGAGATGGCACGTCGATCGATCGCGATTCCCGCAAGGGCGCTGACGAAAGACTTGGTTATAGAGCGAAGTTGATGGGTACGTTGCGCGTTGTAGCCGTAGAAGTACTCCTCAAGGACCAGCTTCCCATCCTGGTACAGAAGTACGCTGTGCACGTCCTTGTAAGTGCCGCTGAGAATGGCGCCTACAATCGCATTGGCCGTTACGGGTCCGAGGGGGGAGCGCACAATATCGCCAACAGCAATACCGTCATGCATATCCACAGGCGGCTTGTACTGGTAGTTCGAAGACTCCTGCCCCTTGGTCCGCGGCCAGGCCAATGCAGCAGATTCCGATGTGACTGCGGACGAACCTCGTGCATGGAACTTGCCGTTTTGTTCGTAGCCGGTCACGACCCCACGGGCATCGCGCTGGAACGAGAACATTGGTCCGTACATGGTCGAGAATGCATTCTGCGTTTGGCAACTTATCTTGGCCCAGCTGTGGCAATTAACTTTGGCCCACCTGTGGCAGTTCGCTAAACAACGTGGGATAGAGATTCGCTGGGCTTCGGGCTGGAGCGTAGCGGAAGCCCGAAGTCCAGCGAGGGCCCTCGATCAGCCCGTATGCTTGGACCTTCCTTTCTCGACCGTTCGCCGGAAGCGGTAGCTGTCGGTGCCGGTTTCGATGATGTGAGCGCGGTCCGTGATCCGGTCCAACAGGGCCTTACAGAGGCGGGCATTTGGGATCACCTGAGTCCATTCTGAGAACGGGAGATTGGTGGTCAGGATGATCGCGGCCTTCTCCGCCCGCTCCGCGATCACTTGGAACAGGAACTCGGCTCCGAGGTCGGCCATGGGCATATAGCCGACCTCGTCGATGGCGATCAGGTCATAGCGTTCCCAACGGGCGAGCACACGGCGTAGCTGCAGTTGCTGCTTGGCCTCGACCAACTCGTTGACTAGAGCTGCGGCGGTGGCGAAGCGCACGCGTCTCTTCTGGCGACAGGCAGCCACACACAGGCCGGTCAACAAGTGTGTCTTTCCAGTTCCACAATCACCGATAAGGATGATCGGTTCGGCGCGTTCGATATAGCCGCCCTGAGCCAGCTCGTGGATCCTGGTGGCCGCTACCTGCGGCGCTTTATTGAAATCGAAGTCATCGAGCGTCTTCATGCGCGGCAAGCGAGCCTCCTTTATCCGTCGGACGATGGTGTTGTGTTCGCGCTCTTCCAACTCCGCAGCAAGCAGGGCCTCGAGATAGCGCAGATAAGTCTGACGTTGCTTGGTAGCTACATCGGCAAGCGGTGCGCACTGTTCGGCCACCGCGGGCAGGCGCAACGAGCGGCACTGTTGTTGGACTGCGGCTTGTTCCAGGTTCTCGGAAGTGCTTTTCATGGCTGCGCCTCCGAGATCCCCGTGTGGTTCAGCAGTTGGTCATATCCACTCATCACCGGTTGTGGTCGTTCATAGCGAGCCAGATGTCCTACGTCGATAGGTGCAACGGTCGGCCGATCGAACTGGCCGGCGACCATCAGATGGCGGATCGCCGCAACGTCATGAC
>Ga0206959_10222_pt1 | contig 15022 bp, 12 predicted proteins | sample Alteio_BWOrgHeat_31_FD_152971 | JGI IMG/M metagenome (GOLD analysis project Ga0206959, IMG submission 152971) | Enriched cells from forest soil in Barre Woods Harvard Forest LTER site, Petersham, Massachusetts, United States -... | ecosystem: Environmental > Terrestrial > Soil > Temperate forest >...
CATCACTTCCCCAGTAGTCGGATGATGAATGCGAAGAGTGCGGGCATGGAGAGCCTGGCGATTGAAATTGCTCAGCATCCTCTCGACCAATCCTTTGAACTGCGGGACATCCTGACGCATAACGTTCATCGCTCGGCCGCCATAAGTTACATCGCCGAAAACGGGATGGCCGAGATGCTGCATGTGGACGCGGATCTGATGAGTTCTGCCAGTTTGCAAGCGCAATTCAACAAGTGAAAAGCCGAGGAATTCTTCGATCACCACATAATCTGTGATTGCAGTCTTTCCGCCTTCGGCGACAACAGTAAATCGTTTGCGATCTTTTGAATGGCGCGCGATTTGATTTTCGATTCTTCCAAAAGTTTGCTTTGGATTTCCCCAGACAATCGCGTTGTAAATCCTCTGCGCGGTGTGATGGAAAAATTGCCGCGCCAGGTTGCGGTGTGCCTCTTCGGTTTTTGCTACAACAAGAAGGCCGGATGTATCTTTATCGAGGCGATGGACGATGCCGGGTCTTTCGTCGGAACCACCCTCAGCACCATCTTTGGATTGAAGAGGGAAATTTTTTATATGATGCAACAGAGCATTAACCAAAGTTCCAGTTCGCGATCCATGCGCAGGATGCACCACCATTCCCGGCGGTTTATTGATAATGATAAGCGCCTCGTCTTCAAAAACAATGTTTAGAGGAATGTCTTCTGCTTCGGCACGAGTCGGTGGCGGACGCGGAATTGTAATATGGAACAGATCGCCACCATGCACTTTGTACGAAGCCTTGTCGAGCGGTTTGCCATTGACTGTGATAGCGCCAGACTCAATTGCATTCTGGACTTTCGTCCGAGAGCTATGTGCGATTACTCTGGCAAGATATTGATCTACGCGTTCAGGGCTTTCGCCTTTGGGTACAAGTATCTCAACAATTCGCTGTTGGGAGGGCTGTGCTTCTAAGCTGCCTTCATCAAGCTCATCATCTATCTCTTCGAGCGGGATCATTGCGCCTCCGGCTCTTCTGTCGTCGGGGTAGAGAAAGGAGTTTCAGTGTATCCGGGATCTGGGATTTCGATACTTCCGTTTTCGCCAGATAATTCGGCATTCTCAGCCTGCATGGCTTCTGCATGCTTCTTATTCTTCATAAGCAGAAGAACAAGTACCCCGACGCCAATAGTGACTGTAGAATCTGCAACGTTAAACACTGGAAACCAATTCTTATGGTAACCGAAGTCGATGAAATCGACAACTCGGCCATAGAAAATTCCTTCATAGTGGAAGAATACGCCATAGAATACGCGGTCGATCAGATTTCCAACTGCGCCGCCGAGAATTAACGCCAATGCAATGCGCTCACCCAATCTCAAACGAGCGAGATTATGCTTGAGATAAACTAAAATTGCTATAGATGCAACAATTGAAAAAACTGCGAAGACTACTTTAAATCCGGGTATATTAATACCAAATGCAATGCCGGGATTTTCGATGAAAGTGATACGGAAAACATCGTCGATGAACGGCATTGAATGCCCATAAGGAATTCCTTCGAATGGAAGGAAATGCCACGGCGAACCCTTCACCATCAGTTTTGTGGTCTGATCGAGCAGAACGACGATTAGGGTTATCCAGAGAACAGCCACGGATTAATTTGAAATTTGGAGGGATGGTAGATGAGCGGCTTTTCTTCGCATTACAAGAACAGCAAGGAGCGCAACTCCAATGGTTACCGATGAATCCGCCACATTAAAGATGTAACCAAACCATTTGTGCAAAAAGACAATGTCCACCAGATCGACAACCCTTCCGAAAAAGAGAGGCTGCTCGTGAAAGAATACTCCGTAGAAAACTCGGTCGATCAGATTACCAACAGCACCCCCGAGAATAAGCGCAAGCGCAATTCGCTCGCCAATTCGAAGCCGCAAAAGATTACGCTTGAGATAGAGTAATATTGCAACTGATGCAACAATGGAGAATAGAGCAAAGACTACCTTAAACCCAGGGATATTAATCCCGAAGGCGATGCCAGGATTCTCGATGTAGGTGATTCGGACAATGTCATCAATGAACGGAACGGATTGACCGTATTGTAACCCCTGAAATGGAAGAATAGGCCATGGCGAACCCTTAACCATTAACTTAGTAGTCTGGTCAAATAGTACTACACCGAGTGTGATCCAAAGTACGGCCATTTGCGTAGGGTATAGGGTTTAGGGTATAGAGTATGGGGAAATTCTATACCCTATACCCTAAACCCTATACCCTGCTATTCGACGTTTCCGGGTGGCTGCTCTTCGTGATCGCGAAAGCCGGAGCTTCCGGAAGGTTTCTTTGTCTGAGTGCGGTTTTTGCAATCGACATGCTTTTGAGTTATAGGCACGGCCTGTAAGCGCCCTTTCTCGATCAGCAGTCCGCAGACAACACATATCCCATATATGCCGCGGTCGATTCGTTCCAGAGCTTCTTCAAGCTTCTTGATATAATCGCTGGTACGCTGAGCATGGAGGAAAGTCTTTTCGCGCTCGATCGCATCAGTCCCCTGCTCTGCTGTGTGCATAGCATAGTTCTGATTGTCTGCTTCGAACTCGCCGGATGTATCGAGAATATTCTGGCTCAGAATTTCAAACTCTTCTTTTGCTTCGACCATTTGCTCGATGAGCAAAGCTTTGAACGCTTCGAGGTCCTTGCGGCCATAACGTTCTTTAGCACTTGCAAGGATTGCGGCATCGTCTGCTCTGAGGTTCATAGCCGGAGCGGATTTGGTCGCTGGGAGGACAACGCCGCCGCCCGGTGCTACTTCTTTTTGATTGTTTTTGGATTCAGTTGGCATTATTAAATTCTTATTCTTTGGTTGTGCAACATTTGATGCGGCAACCTTTGAAACTATACTCTTTGCAATTTTCGGGCCTGCTTTTGATTTACTTAGGCTATTATCCTGCTTTGGCGAAATTTTAGCAGCAACAGGCTTTCGAGCGACCGGTTTTTTCGGTGCGGGCTTTGCAGTCGTTTTAGCGACTGCCTTTTTTTGCGCGACAGGTTTTGGCTTCGAAGCACTCTTCGCTGATCCCCGTTTTGCAACAGAGGATGAACGAGTGCTCACTTTCGCTATCTGCTTTTTCGCCGCCTGTTTTTTAGCAGGCTTACCGGATTTTTTTGGCCCCTTGGCCTTGCTTGATTTAGCCATGTTGTATTTTGGTTCTAAGCACAAATTCCGTTTGGTTCTTGCATGACTAACCCAAAGGTCTCAAGGATGCCAATACCAATAATGCCAAAATACGAGGAATTAGGGCATTTTGCGGACATTTTACAGTCCACACGGAATTTCTTTTTTGAACAGCCGTGTGAGAACAACCGAGTGCCGGAAAGAATCCTGTTAAATATTCGAAATAAACTGTAATCGGATGCCTATAGAAGAAAAAATTATCAAGCACGTAATACCACCGTATTTTTGTTGAATTGAAAACTTATTCTCAAATAATACATAATGAATCCAAAAGAACCCGGATTTAGCACCAAAGCAATTCACGCCGGACAAGAACCGGAAAAACTGACCGGAGCCGTAACTGTCCCAATCTATCAATCTACAACTTATGCGCAGCATACCCTTGGTGAGCATGTGAAGTACGATTATGGTCGCACGATAAACCCGACGCGTGAAGCATGGGAGACGAGCATTGCCGCGCTCGAAAATGGTAAGTTCGGTTATGCGTTTGCAACGGGGATGTCTGCAATTGCAGCGGCGATGTCGGTCACTAAGCCGGGCGAGCATGTTATTGCAGGAAGCGATATGTACGGCGGGACGTACCGATATTTCTCGAAAATTCTTGAGCCATTGGGTGTTGAGTTTTCTTATGTCCACATGGGCGAAATAGAGGACATCAAAGGGCATATAAAAAAGAACACTCGGCTGATATATGCCGAGACGCCGACGAATCCGATGATGAACCTGACCGATCTTCGCGCGCTTGGTGTGCTCGCAAAGAATGCGGGACTCCTCACCATAGTTGATAATACTTTCATGTCGCCATATTTGCAGCAACCGCTGGATCTGGGAATCGAGATCGTGGTGCATTCGGCGACGAAATATCTTGGCGGACATTCAGATGTACTGGGTGGCGCGGTCGTAACTTCTAACACTGAGATCGCGGAGAAGATAAAGTTTTATCAGAATGCTTATGGCGCAGTGCCATCCCCTTTCGATTGCTGGCTTTTGCTCAGGAGCGTCAAGACTCTCGCGCTGCGAATGGATGCTCATTCAAGAAATGCACGAATAATTGCCGGACATCTTGCGAAAGATCATCAAATAAAGAAAATATTTTATCCCGGACTTCCGACTCATCCTCAGCACGATCTGGCGCGTGCGCAGATGAAAGATTTTGGCGGGATGATCTCGATAGACACAGGCAGCATCGAAAATGCGCGGAAATTTACCGGCGCACTAAAATATTTCACTCTTGGCGAAAGCTTGGGAGGCGTTGAATCGCTTGTCTGCCATCCGCTGACAATGACGCATGGAAGCGTACCCGAAGCGCGGCGAAATGAGCTTGGCATTACGCCGGGACTCGTTCGCCTCAGCGTTGGAGTCGAGGATGTTGCCGATCTGATGGAAGATATTGAGCGAGGGCTGGAAGCGATATGAACGAACCCGAAATTAAGTCATTTGATAATGCGTCATTGCGAGGAGTCCCGGAGGGACGACGAAGCAATCCGTTGAGACTCAGCAGAATCTCGACGGATTGCTCCGTCGCTCCTTCGTCGCTCCTCGCAATGACGTTCCTAAAAAAACTCATTAAGAGCATACCGAAACATGCAATTCTTGCCTCTCTATTTATTGCATCTCTCATCAGTTGCAAATCGAAGACGGGGCTTGATCCCGAAGAGGCGAAGTATGTCCGCACGGCGCTCGACCTGATACGAGTTCGCGCAGAGTTCAGCGCAGAGATAGGTGCGCGGAAGAAGGATTCGCTGGCGAAAGACTCAACTGCAATCGACTCTGTCCGCTTCAATGCATCGCTCGACAGCGTCTATCGGCGCGACGGCATAAACCGCCAGCAATTCATTGACTGGACCACCTCTCTCGCCCAAGACCCCAAGCGCGCCGCAGCATTTTATGGTGCGCTGAATGATTCGATGTCGGGCAAATAGCTTTCTTGAGGGCACAATCGGCACTTATTTTTACTATTTTGAAGATTTTTTTGTAACGCGAGCACTTTCGCGCGTTTTATATAGGACGGGATATTGCATCTTGATCAAAAAAACGTTGAAATACTTATTTTGCTATGAATAACCTGAAAATCTGCTTTTTACCTATTACTATTGTGTTGGCCCTAACACTTTCTTCGAATGTTTTTGGGCAGTGGATTCACTCAAATGGAATACCGTCATCTGTTGTTGGATCTTTTGCTACACAAGGCTCAAAACTATTTGCAGGTACTATTAATGGAGTATTTCTTTCGAATGATAGTGGGGCTACATGGGCACCCGTCAATTTCGGTTTAACTGACACTGTCATCAGTGAACTTGCCGCTGGCAGCTCTGACCTCTTCGTAGGATGCCAAGACGGCATATTCTGCTCCACCGATAGTGGTGAAAGCTGGAGGCCCATTAATAATGGCCTCCCCACAATACCTGCGGAGCTTCAATTTAGTTCAGCCCATGCACTTGCTGTGACTGGAACAAACCTTTTTGCGGCATTAGGTGGTGGCTCATTTCGTTCAACAAACAACGGGACGAGTTGGACCTCGTTAGATACTGTACTAAATGGTGGTGCCTCTTCTTTTCAAGTAAGCGGTTCTAATATCTTCGCTCTGGGTCCTGCTGGCATATACATCTCAAAAGACAATGGAACTAGCTGGCAAGCAATTAATACGCATGTAAATGACCAGACAAGCTCAGGATTTGCTGTGAGGGACAGCACGATCTACGCATTCCTAGCAGATACTCTTTATAGATCGACCGACAATGGTACAACATGGAATGGGTCGTGGATTCCATTTAATAACAATGCTGTCTTTGCACTTGCAAAGAGTGACTCGAACCTTTTCGCGGGGCTTTATATTGGCGGCGTTTTCTTATCTCCAGACAATGGATTAAGCTGGACTGCAGTGAATTCAGGATTAACAAACCTACGAGTTGTGTCTCTTGTAGTATTTGGTCAGAACGTCTTTGTCGGAAATGGCGAGGGTTATAGTATCTGGCATCGGCCACTTTCTGAGATGATTAATCCCGCAGAAGCTGCTGGCGATACTCAGATTGTAACCTTTAATGGGGCCGGCCCTACGAACCTAACGCTCTTCGGCGACTCGGCCCGTTATAGTGCTCACAGAATTAATTTCAAAAACAATACGAATGCATCCATCGTCATAAAATCCGCTGAATTGACAAGAGCTAATAATCAGTTCTCAATCAGTCAGACGTTACATAGTCTTCCCTACACTCTATCTCCTGGTGAAACATTTTCTATCATCGTTCACTTTTCGGGCAATACTTCAGGTACCCTTTATTTCGATACAGTTTATGTGACTACCAACCAACCTCTGACTTCAGTTTCTGTCTCGCTTAAGGGCGTTTCTTTTTCTTCATCAGCATCCGGTGTGCCACAAAATTCACAAATATCCCCCCAAAAAATCCAATCCTACCCCAACCCCCTCACCCAATCGACAAAAATCAGCTTCACATCGGCTGAAAGCGGCGCGGCGGAAGTTACTATCGTGAATCTGCTTGGGTCGGAGGTTGCGCGGCTGTTTTCAGGGGAGATTGCGGCGGGCGAGCATTCGTTCGAGTGGGATGCTTCCGGCGCAGCATCCGGCACGTATTGGTGTGAAGTGCGAATGAATGGTCGCGTAGTGCGCAGTGCAATGGTGGTGGCTGAGTAAAACAGAGAACCATTCGTGTACAGAATTGGATTGTTATTTCATGAGCACAGCAGTTGCATATCCCCATATCTCCTCCGACCCCGATATTTGCGGGGGTGTTCCGTGTATCGCCGGTTCCCGAATTCCAGTACGAACCATAGGAGCTTACGCCCAGGCTGGTGTGAGTCCGCAAGAAATAGTGGAGACTCATTACCCGTGGCTCACGCTGGGAGAAGTCTTTGGCGCGCTGAGTTACTTCTACGATCACTTCGCGGAAGCCGAGAAAGTGGATCTCGCCGAAGCTGCATAACTTGAAACGCCGTGCGCCGTCCCGCTTTACTCCTCGACGAGAATGTCTCATATCATCTCGCTCATGCACTTCGAGAACGAGACTGGGACGTTCTGCACATCAAGGACATCGGAATGCGCAGCGCAAAAGACCCGGCGGTTCTGGATTTAGCGGTTCGCTCCAATAGAATAGTCCTGACGAGTGATTTTGCAGATTACTCGTAGTTAGACCAAATTTACCGCGATGAATCGAGATCCCATCCAGGTATCCTGTTATTGCCAGAACGAACAATATCAGAAGTCGTGTATCGCCTCGAAGAGTTCGATTGGGATCAGATTGATTCGACTGTGCGGTTCCTCTGAGTGAACTGCAACTATTGCATCTGTACAACCATCTGCTTCAGTTTACTTGAAAGCGGAGCGGCGGAGGTTACTATCGTAAATCTGCTTGGGTCGGAGGTTGCGCGGCTGTTTTCAGGGGAGATGGCGGCGGGTGAGCATTCGTACGAGTGGGATGCTTCATCTGCTGCGGCGGGGACTTCATACGGGAGAATGGGAATGCCCAGCAGATTCCGTTGGCGGTTGTGAGATAAATTCCTAAGCTTTTAAGAATTTCATTGCGAGGAGCTACGGAGTAGCGACGAAGCAATCCTTTGATCGTGGGCGATCAATTGATCGTGGGCGATCAATTGAGTTTCAGCTAAATCTTGGGAGATTGCTTCGTTGTCCCTTCGGGACTGCCTCGCAATGACGTTTTTACAATAATTTATTTTCAAAAAATTTGGCTTCCCCTTGACAATGCCAATTTTTTAGCTTATATTAGTACCTACTTTGATAGGCACCCAATGGGGAAATATGGAAGATGAAATATGAAGGGGTTGGTTGGCTCATTGAAAATGGAATCGACGTAAAAGTTGTCTTTCAGAAGTCAATTATGAATAGTTGTTGCAACGAATGGCGAAATTGATGTTTTTTCGATAGCTTTCATGAACGCGAAAAGAACACACACACAAATTCGCTTTCTGAATGCCAACGTAGCTTGCCTAATCAGATGTTGTTCTTGCCGAGCAGACATCGCAAATCCCGCAGCGGGTGCGAGTCGGGCGCTCGCCGAAATATGTAAGGATGGTATTTCGGCGGCAATTCCATTCTGTGGCATAGCGTACCATCGAGTCAAGTTTGGCAAGATTTGCTTCGAAGCGGTCTTCGAGCGCACGTCCGCCGACATCGAGGCGCTGGACTGGAACTCGTTCCGTGATTAGCGATAAGTAAAAGACTTCGCCTCGCGCCTGACGTAAAGCCGGCGTAAATTTGATGAGGCCGAGACCTTCGATGGTGCGAATGGCAAGTTTGAAATCGTCGGCATCGAGTCCGTGGCGTTCGATCAGCGAATCGGTGTCGAGATAAACGTCGCGCTCGAAAGCTTCCGCATCGAGAGTGCGGAGCAGCGCGGAGATAGTCTGCTTCACCGGCTTGCTTGCTGACCGGTAGCTTACTTCATCGAGTCTAGCGCGTGTAGCGGCGAAGCGAATTCGGGCGCGGTCTTCGGTGGCCATTCCGCGATGACGCTGGAGGTGCCCGGCCTGAGCAAGCACTTCAATGATCTGCTCGATACCTGCGCGAGGTTTAATGATGCGGCTGAGGATTTGGGAACTTTGCACAGCAAGAACACCGGGATAAATTGCACCGACTGGAGTTCCGGCTATTTCGTGCAATGCAGTATAGACAGCTTTTACATCTGACTCCGTCGGAGAATTCGAGCGCAAAAGCATTTCCTGAAGATTTTTGTCGCGCGGATTGTAAAAAAGCACGGCATGAGAAAGGTTACCATCGCGTCCGGCGCGGCCAGACTCCTGATAATAAGCTTCGAGGGAGCCTGGGATATTGTAGTGAACGACGGTTCGGACATCGCCTTTGTCCACTCCCATTCCGAAGGCGCTTGTTGCGACCATCACCTTTGTCTGGCCGGACTGGTACCGTTCCTGAATCTGCTTTCGGAGAGTAAGTGGAACTCCTGCGTGATAACCTTCGGCAGAGAAATTCTTTGCTCGCAGATCGGCAGTGATCTTATCCACGGCCTTGCGAGTAGCGGCATAAACAATCGAAGAACCGGTTTGTGTAGATTGAAGGATGTCGCGAAGGCGAGTATCTTTATCGGAATCGCCAGAATCACGGATGACGCCATAGGCAAGATTAGGACGCTCGAAGCCGGTTACGATCTTAAGAGGATCGTTAAGCGATAAAAGTTTAGCAATATCAATTTGTACTTCGGGAGTTGCGGTAGCAGTCAAGGCAATGACTGGAGGGCGCTTCCCATCGGCAAAGGCAGAATATACATCTGGAATTCTGCGATAGGATGTTCGAAAATCATGCCCCCATTGGCTGATGCAATGGGCTTCATCAATTGCAAGAAGCGAGATCGGAAGATATTGAAGTTCATCTTTGAATGGATATGACTCCAATCGCTCCGGCGCGACGAAAAGCAATTTGAAATCTCCGGTTTGCGCACGGCGAACAAGTGCGCGAGTTTCTGCAAAAGTGAGCGAGCTATTGAGAGCCATCGCTGGAATTCCAATTCGGCGGAGGCTGTCAACCTGATCTTTCATCAGCGCGATGAGAGGTGAAATGACGAGAGTAATTCCAGGCAGAAGAAGGGCTGGAAGTTGATAGCAAAGGGATTTTCCGCCGCCGGTCGGCATTATGACGAGGGTGTCACGCGCGGCAAGAACACTTTCGATTGCTTCGCGCTGCATCGGGCGGAATGCAGGAAGATGGAAACGATCTGCGAGAATTTTATCGAGACCGTCCATCTCATTTCTGGACAACATTCCCGATCCTCACCGGCTCTTCTCCGAAATCACGCAATGCGCTTTCGATCTTTTCGGCAGAAGAACTTGCGGCGATGATAATCAGGCCAATACCGAGATTGAATGCGCGGCGCATGTCGGTTTCAGGGATCTTGCCAGCATCCTGAATTAACCGGAATATATGCGGGCGCGGCCAGGAATTCCAATTTATGTCGAGAGCAAGCCTCTCGGGCAGGACGCGGGATGTGTTGCCGACTATTCCCCCGCCCGTGATATGGCTGAGAGCATGAATATCTGTGGCAGGACTAAATTTTTCGAGAAGGTATTGAATCGGTCTGAGATAAGAGCGATGGACTTTGAGAAGTGCATCGGCAAGAGTTTCTCCTCCAAGAATTGCTGGCAGAGAATCGAGCTTATACTGCGTGAGAAGTGCTTTGCGGGCAAGGCTGTAGCCATTCGTGTGTAGGCCGTTGCTTTTTAGGCCGATAAGCACATCCCCAGCCGTTACATTCTCGCGATTAAAGATCTTCTCTTTTTCGACAACTCCGACTATTGTGCCAGCAAGATCGTAATCGTTTTCGGCATACATTCCGGGCATCTCGGCTGTTTCGCCGCCGATGAGAGCGCAGCCATTATCTTCGCAGCCTCGCGCAAAACCAGCAACGACGGCCTCGCCAACATCCACATTCAGCTTACCAGATGCGAAATAATCAAGGAAAAAAAGCGGGGTTGCACCACAGACGAGAATATCGTTAACGCAATGGTTGACGAGATCCTGCCCGATAGTATCGTGCCTGTTCGCATCAATCGCGACTTTTATTTTCGTTCCAACACCATCGGTGCTCGAAACGAGGACGGGAAATTTCATTTCAGGAAACCGCCCATCGAAAAGACCACCAAAGCCGCCAATATCCGTGAGGACACGCGAGTTAAAAGTCTTTTTCGCAAGAGGTTTTATGCGCGAGACCAATTCCTCGCCCGCATCGATATTGACACCAGCGGCTTTGTATGTGAGGCCAGAAACTGTTTTCTCGCGAACTTCTTCTATATTCATTTATTAGCTTATGGCAAAACGGCTGTCGATGCAGCGGTATGGGTGACCGTCATTCCGCATATTATTGTGGTGGTCGAAGGCGGCACACTCAGGAATTTACATTGCAACGTAACTTTGTAAGATGTGTCCTGCATCAGCTTTGTAATGTCTTTTTTCGTCACGGTCAATTCGAATGGATCTGTCGGATTTGGTTGTATAGAATCCAAGACATGTATCGAATCGAATGCGATTGTATCGGAGCCAATTAGGACGCGAGCATATACTAATTGATCCAGAGTGAATGCCTCGTTGTTCGAATGGAGATAGCAGCGGGTAACTTCGGATGTGCGGAGCAGGTATGCAGAGGTGCCAGAGTCGCCGTAATCCTTCAGGGTATCAATCTTACCTGTTGCTAAAAGACTTGTGTCCTGGTTGAGCGTAACGGTATTCGGAACCTGGAAATCGACCGATCGAGCAATATTGAAGCTGAAATTTGAATCGATCGCCGGATAAGGATCGGAACAACTCGCTAAAACAGTGAGTAAGAAAACGAGAGGAAAATATCTTTTCATGTACAAATTATTATCCGCTGAACGGAGTCTTAACAAATAGCAGTTCCGGCGTGTTGCAACATCCTGAACAATAAATCGCTTTGACAAATTACCCTCAAATTCGGATACGCCACAAAGAGGAGCTTCGCTTGCTTGGAGGACATCTTTGGGCTTTCAGCAACGAATTGCTCGATCTGCCACGGGATCTCCCACCCGGAACAGTGGTAAAGCTCGTCCGTGATAGGGATGGCACCCCCGTTGGAAATGGATTTTATCACCCAAATTCGCTCATTGCTTTTCGCCTGCTTACCCGCAATTCTGACGAAGCTGTTGACGAGGCATTTTTAGAGAAGAAAATTCGAGAATCGGCTGCGAAGCGAGATCTATTGCTAAAATGGAGAAATGCCGTTCGGTTGGTGCATGGAGAAAGCGACCTGCTTCCGGGCTTAATTGTCGATAAATTAGATAGTATTCTTAGCTTTCAGATCACATCGGCAGGTTTTGAGGCGAAGAAAGAACTCGTGACAGAGCTTTTGCAAAAGATATTCAAGCCTACGGCCATAGTCGAAAAGAACAATTCGCATCTTCGAAAACTCGAGGGATTGCCGTTGGTGGAGCAATTAGTTTTTGGCAGTGATCCTGTTACGGAAATTCACGATGCTGCCGGAACGAGATATGCCGTGAATGTCCTTGCTGGGCAAAAGACAGGATTTTATCTCGACCAGATGGAGAATCGAGCACGGCTTCGCGATTTTGTTCATCCAGGCGCAAGAGTCCTCGATCTTTTTACAAACGATGGCGGATTTGCCTTAAATGCGGCGCTTGCAGGCGCTGCTTCGGTCACAGCGGTAGATGAATCTGCATCCGCACTTGGCAGGGTAGATCGAAACGCTGAGTTGAATGATGTGAAAGAGGCCATCACAACTGTCGAAGCAAATTGCTTTGATTATGTTCGAGAGGTTGTGGATAGATTCGATGTAATCATTCTCGATCCTCCGGCGCTGGCAAAATCGAAGAAGGATATTGCACAGGCACGGAAAGCATATCTTACGCTGAATACTCAGACCATGCGAATGCTTTCACCGAACGGAATTCTTGTCTCATGCTCCTGCTCTCATCATATTGATTCGGATGAGTTGATGTCCATAATAGGTGAGGCTGCGCGGAGGGCAAGACGAACCGCGACTGTTCTCGAACGTCGAGGCGCGGGAATCGACCACCCAATACTCGCCTCAATGCCCGAAACGGAGTATTTGAAGGTATTCATTCTTGGTGTTCATTAGGAAAAGCGGGCTGGCTTTCCGTAACAAGACATTACAAGAACCGTTATTCCAGATGGAGGGTTGAATGTTTGAATATTGGTTCGTTACCATAGCTCTTTTCAAGTGTTATATTGACGATCTAAATTATTATCACCATAGAGAATTAGCAATGAGACAGAAGCGCAAAAACGGAATGCATTTCACCTCCCGATTCTTCATCGGTCTGTGGCGCTTTGTCTTGTTTGCTGGAGTAATTTCCATTTCCATTGCCGCAAACGCACAAACTCCTATTACGCCTTCTGGCCCCAAGCCATCAGCACCATCGAGTGATACTGCAATGATCTTCCAGCCGGCAGAGCCGCTAATAAAAAATGCCGACCAAGTCTCAAGCGAAAATCCGAACAACTGGGGGTTCGATCTATCTTTCAGTGATTATGGATTCGGGGCAGGATTTTTCTTAGGACGTAATTTCAATCCCGATATAGCAGCTTTCCTTACACTCGATTTCGGCACTGCCGAAGGCTCACGAGAGTTCGATCTCGTAGAAGTGAATAAGGTAAATAGAATTTTTGTCATACCGCTTATGGCTTGCCTTCAATACAGGGTTTTCAGAGATGCGTTGAGTGATAATTTACGCCCTTACATTGCTGGCGGTGGCGGGATTGTGGGTGCAATGACGACCCCGTATAACGACGACTTCTTCTCAGCTTTTGGCAGTGCCGTGACCAAGATCATACCAGGCGGATTTTTTGGAGTCGGTGCAAATTTCGGCAGCGATCCCAAGACAAATTTTGGCGCAAGTCTCAGATATTTTATCATCCCATATCCCGGCGCACTCGAGAGCACATCGACCGAATCGCTCACGAATCTTAGTGGTCTTTTCCTCAGCGTGAGTTATGGGTATAATTTCTGACCCTTTTTGAGGTTTCAAATCAACTGCGCTCCCCAGACATTTCTTGAATTTTGACCGGTAGTTTTTGTGATTAAATAGCCGATTCCGTGTTAATTTACGGAATCTTGCCCACACGAAATGGTTTATCAATTAAGAGGGTAAAGTCTTTCGAAGCTCCCAACCATGTTTTCGCGCAAAATCAGCCTTTTTTTCGTCCTCTCGCAGTTTATTGCCGCGAGCAGTTACGCGCAGGTAACGACATTCCAATGGGTTCAGGAACCCGTTAGCCTGTCGTGCATTGCGTCAGATGGGCGTGGCGATTGCTATGCTGCAGGTCCCAATGGATTCATCGAGCGCTACACTGCATCCGGGATAGTCAATTGGTCAGAGAATATCCCCGGCCTTAGCCGCTCAGGCTCTAATGCAATTGCGCTCGGCCCTAATGGCGAAATCTACCTCACTGGATACGTTTACGATACTGCGCATCCCCCCGATCCCCCCGACTCCTGGGTCAACAGGATGTTCCTCGCCAGATTAGATAATTCTGGTTATGTAAGGTGGATCATTCACAGCCTGAATATTGATAATGCCGCAGGTAATGCGATTGTGGTGAGCCGATCGGGTAGTTCAGTGTATCTTGTCGGAACTGAGAGCGACAGCATTGTCTTTGGCGGATTAGGTTTGGGGGCATCATACAGCGCCTCGATCCTGGTAGGACGATTCGACCAGAATGGGCGTGCCATGTGGTTGAGAAAGACCTATTCTCAACGCAAATTCTACAACATGAGCAACGGCCTTTGCGTAGCCCTCGATGACGGAGAGAATGTATATGCCGGTGGTCAATTTTCTGACACACTGAACTTTATGGGCATACACGATAGCTCCGCGGGCGCTACCGAGGCTATTCTCCTTAGTATTGATAGCTCAGGCAAATCGCGTTGGGTAAAAAATCTCGGCGCAAATGCTTCGGTCAGTGGATTGTGCTTTGCAAATGGTTACCTCTTCGCAGCCGGAGGTTCTTCCATAGTCTTCAGGATAAGGCCTGATGGAGTAAGCGATAAGAGCATACAGAATTCAGGATCACAAATTTATTCGCAAAGTATTTCGAGTGACAGGACAGGAGGAATTTTAGTAACTGGTGCATTTAATGGCGCACTTTCTCTATCAAATATTAAGATATCCGAGTATTCTGCAAAGCTTTATCTTCTCAAACTCGATACCGGACTTCGCCCGATCTGGGCATCGTATGTTCAGGGCACAGTAAGTAATCCAGCAGTCGCATCCGACAGCTTAGGCCACCATTATTTGTATGGGTTTACAACCAATGGCAACGTCCGTATGGGGTCAACA